>Ga0302320_10000208_pt1 | contig 132578 bp, 108 predicted proteins | sample Bog_T0_3_FD_202130 | JGI IMG/M metagenome (GOLD analysis project Ga0302320, IMG submission 202130) | Peat permafrost microbial communities from Stordalen Mire near Abisko, Sweden - Bog_T0_3 | ecosystem: Environmental > Terrestrial > Soil > Wetlands > Peat | place: Sweden: Abisko, Stordalen... | reverse complement strand
CATCTTGTCCGGTGCGATCCCGGAGGCCAATTGCCGTCCCTGCTGCTCGGGCGGCGTCGTTAGGCCGAAGTCTCAGGCCGCCTAAAAGGGCTCCTGCGATAAAAGCCTATGGTATTACGAACGGTAGAGTTTAACGTTAACTCGTATACCCCGAATTCCCCGAGGTAGACCTCCCGGCCGGGAGCATTTGCCTTGAGCCATGCCTCAGCCCTTGAGAAATCGGCCTCGATCCCTTCGGCCGAAAGCTCGGTAAGGGCCGCCTTGTAGGCGAAAGGGTCCGGGGGAAACATTGCCCGCAGATCCGGCACCTTTCCCGGAAACTCGATTAGCGGCATATCGGCTGGGCAGTCCTTCCAGCTGGCCTTTTGGTGGGTGAAAACCTAGGGCTCATCGTAGTGCAGGATGATGCCAACCCGCGGGTCGGCCGGGACCCGGACGTCGGGCAGCGTGGTGAAGACGCTCGACAGGTTTGACGTGACGTAGAGGAACCGGCTCTTGTCAACCGACCGGATTGCCGCGATGAGCGCCCCGTTCAGGTCGTTCAGCTGCGCGTTCGTCGGAGCCATGGGCTCGTTTGATGAGCTCGAACCTGAGGTAGGGACCCTCGCCCCCAAACCTCTCGGCGAAGCTCTTCCAGAACCGCGCCGCCTCCCTGCGCGCATGGTCGTCCGTGAATACTGCCGTGTCCTGGACGTCCTTGTCATAGGTGCCTCCGGGAAGGAAGTGCATGTCGATCACGGCTCCCAGTCCCGCGTCGCGGGTCCGTTGCAAGGCCCTCACGAGTGGCGCGAGCCTCTGCTTGTCGAGCGTGCCGTCCGCCCTCCAGACCCACCTTCCGTCGAGCGGGAATCGGATATGGTCGAATCCCTGGTCGGCGATCCATTGGACATCCGTCTTCTGGAACCACGGCGCGCCGGGACCTGCGGGATCGTAGACCTTGGCGAGCCAATGGGCGATGCTGACCCCGCGCATGAAGGTGCGGGCCTCGCCCGGCGGGTTACCAGCGGTGGAGCGACCGCCTGCCGTGGCGACGAGCAGGAGGAGCAGGCATGTCTTGATCAGGATTTTCACCGGGAGCTAGGGGGATGATGGGGATGGGGCAGTCCGGGCGGAGCCATGCGCTGCCGCCGAGGCTCTTTGGATCCCGATTCCCATGAGGACCATGGCCAAAGCGGCGGCGGCTGCAACAGGAGCACGGGTCTGGTCCGCAAAGAACACGAGGTGGAGGTCATTTTTGGCCAGGAGATTCAATGCTCCTGCCGTTCCGTAGTTCTGGGCAATCGCCTCGGCCGTGTAGCCTTGGTTGCGGACGAGCCTGATAAGGTCGAGGGACTGGAGGCAGAAGGGGAGGATGATGCCCAGCACCAGGTCCACCGCGTAGAACGCGGTCGCGATCAGCCGCCACGGGCGCGGAAGGTCCTGCCACCTGGCGGCCACCAGGGCGACCCCGAGCAGGCCGAGCGCCTGGCAACAGATGTGGGCGTAGCCCCATACGTTGATCAAGTCGTTCACCACGACCCCGAGCGAAATGACGCCAGCCACAAACACTCCCCAGAAAAGGGATACCCCCCTTAGGCCCGCTCGCGAAGCCAGCCACAGGAGAACGACCAGCCCGCCGAATCCAGCGAGGAGGGGGAGCTCCTGCTGGAATGCGAAGAAGAAATAGTCGCGGAGAGGGCCCCAGATTCCCTTGGTTGCGACAAAGTCGTCCGAAGCTCCCCTCAGAAAGTGGGGCACGGACGTGTAGTAGAGGTTGATGAAGAAGTCGTGGGCTATCTTTCCCGGTGTCCTCACCAGGTAGCTGGCCACTGTCGTGTTCGACGAGTAGGTGGTGCCCGAGCTGAACGCGTGCATGGACCAGGGGAACCAGGTCGCAAAGATCGCGGCGCCCTCAGATGCCAGGATACCCCATCCCCACCGGACCCTGCCAAAGGGGGCGCTCCCTGCCAGCTGCTCATAGGCGAAGAGCGCCGCCAGGACGACGAGGTAAACCGCGGCAGAGTAGTGGCTCAGGCAACCCAATGCGAGGAATGCGAACGCAAGCTGGCACCGCGCAAAGGACCCGGTCGACCGCCCTCCCAGGAAAAAATCGAGGCCGGCCAGTATGAAGAACGCGGACTGGAGCTTAGTCCAAGGGTATACGAGGTTCTCTGCAAAGAGGGGGTTCAGCGCGAGGAGCACCACGAGCATCCAGGCTGGATTGCGCCCGGTTGGCGCGAGGCGCCTTGCGAGCAGGCAGAGGGGAAGCACGCACAACGACCCCTGCAGGGTCATGAAGAACTGGTAGTGGGCGAAGTCAAAATGGGAGACTGTGAGCAGCACCGCCGTGACCACGTTCGTCAGTGGCGGCCGGGCCGGAAGGGCGTACATCCCGATGAAGCGGTAGTCGGGCTTCAGCTTGCCGCAGTAGTAGAACGCCCGCTGATAGTGCTCGAGCCAGTCACCCACCAAGTTGCCTCCGGAGTAGACGTGAACGAGGGAGAGAAGGGCGAGGCTCCATGCCGCCACCCACGCCCACGCCGCAAGCATCGTGCGCGCCTCGGGGTCCGACAGTAGCTCCCGAAGGGCGGGGCGCTGCGCCCAGAGCGCAGGCGCCGCCGGGGCCAGAAGGACAAGCGCCCAGGCGGGTTGGAGCCCGACCAGGAAGCTGGCGAAGCCCCCGAGATAGGCGATCCCGAGCGATATGGCCGCGCAGGCGCAAAGGCGCTCCGCGGCAGTCACCCTCAAGAGGAGCGCCAGGGGCAGCCCAAGGAGGAAGCTCACGGCCAGGAATGCTCCCGCGCTTAGCAGCCAATCGAGGAGCATGGAGAAGGCATTCACCGTAGCTCGACAATCCGACATTCCGCCGGGGAAGGGCCCGGGAACCGGGGCCCCTCCGGGACCGCCGCCCAGCCTGGAGACGGCCCAGGTGCGCCGGTCCGGGTTGCCGCGGGCGCCGCGACGTCAAGCGCCGCATTCACCGGCGCCGATCCCTGATTGTAGAGGTAGACGAACGTAGCGTCGCCGCATCGCACGGCGAGCGTGACGAGGCCGGGAGCCTTGCAGGGCACCTCAGCATAGGCTCCTCGCCCGGCGGCAAGCATCCGCTCATCGACTTCGCGCACCGACGCGGTGTAGCGGGTTAGCTTCCGTTCGTCGAAAAACTCCCACCACCAGCTCATCGGCAGCACGGGAGTCGGGGAGAACAGGCCCATCCAGAGGCCCTGCTTGAAGTCGCCGTCCATCGCGGGGGCGAAGTCCGAGAAGTTCTTGCTCCAGTCCCACTCGTACCCGAACTCGCCGATCACGTAAGGCTTTCCATCCTTCTGCACGTAGCTCCGGATCGTCGCCGCGATGGTGTCGGTGTGCTTGTAGATGTGGCGCTGGTTGAAGTCCATGGAGGCGATCCGGTTCATGCCCTCGACGTCGCGGTGCGAGATGCTTGTCGTAATCAGGTGGTGATAGGGGTCGGCCGCCTTCAGGTAGTCGCTCATTTCCAAATGCCAGACGGCGACGGCCTCATCCGGGATGCGCTCGGGCTTCTGTCCATACATCGCGTTGTCGACCTCGTTGAAGAACTCCCATGCGGCAAGAGTCCACCTATTTCACCCCCGGCGCCAGTGCCTCCTTCAGCGCCTCAAGCAACTCCGAAGCCGAGAACGGCTTCGCAATGAACCGCTTGATGCCGGCGATCGGTTCTGCCCCGAGCCCGGTGTTGCGTCCGCTTGTTGCGATGATGGGAAGATTGGGATTGAGGTGAAGCAACGCTTTGATCACCGCAGCGCCGTCCATAACCGGCATCATCATGTCAGTGACCACGGCGGCCACCTCGTCCTGGTGCATTGCGTAGGTGCTGATCGCGTGCGCCCCGTTGTCAGCCAGTAGCGAACGGTAGCCAAAGCCCTCCAGGGTCTGGCGCGTGATTTCCAGCACAGATTCCTCGTCGTCGACGACGAGTATCAGCTCGCCATTGCCGCGCGGCAGCGCCCCGGTGGCCGTATCGGCTGCGGACACCAAGCTCTCGTTGTCTACGGCGGGCAGGTACACCTTGAATATGCTTCCCCGCCCAAGTGCGCTCTCTATGCGCACGAATCCCCCAAGGCCGCGGACGATCCCCGCCACCGTGGAAAGGCCGAGCCCCGTGCCCTTTCCGACCTCCTTAGTGGTGAAGAAGGGCTCGAACACGCGCTCCATCACCTCCTTCGTCATGCCGGAGCCGCTGTCGCGGACATGGATCTGGACATAGCGCCCGAGCGGCACGCCATCTGTGATGGCGTACTGCTTGTCGATTTCGATATTGCCCGCGCCTAGCTCGAGCCGGCCCCCATCCGGCATCGCGTCTCGCGCGTTGACGCACAGGTTCATCAGCACCTGGTTGAGCTTGGTCGGGTCGGCGCTCACCATCCATAGGTCCTGGGGAAGGTTGATATTGATGCTGATGTTCTTTGGGAACGCGTTCTGGATCATCGAGGCCACTTCGCGGACGGTGTACCCCACGTTCAGCGTCACGAGTGCGCCCTCGAGGCCGCGAGAGAAGGAGAGCACCTGCTTCACGAGTTCCGCCCCTCGGCGGACGCTCGTCTCAATCGTGCGGATGACCTCCAGGCGGCGCTGCTCGCTTGTCGTGATCTTTAGCAATTCGATCCCCATCATGATCGGGGCAAGGAGATTGTTCAGGTCGTGCGCGATGCCGCCGGCCAGGGTCCCGACGCTCTCGAGCCGCTGCGCCCTCAGGAATTGAGCCTCCAGGTCCTTTTTCTCCGTTATGTCGGTGTTTATCGCGAGGATAGCCTTCGGTTTGCCGTCCTCGTCGCGTACCAGGGTCCAGCGGACCAGAAGGTCTATTCTCTGCCCGTCCTTCCTTCTGCTCTCGACCTCGCCCTCCCATGTCCCTTCGACCAGCACCTTTTCATTGGCGGGCTGCAGCCTGTCCGCGCTATACTGGAACACGTCGGAAATTTTTCGTCCCATGACTTCGTCGGCCAGCCAGCCGAAGGTCCTCTCCGCTCCCTTGTTCCAGTAGGTGATCCGTCCGTCGAGGTCGCGCACCGATATCGCCTCGTGCGCTGCGTCCAGAAGCGAGGCCTGCTCCGAAATCCTCGCCAAATGGTGCCTGCGTGTCGTGATGTCCTCGGCCGTCCCTACGAAGCGGTAGACCTCGCCCTGTGCGTTGGAAACGGGAATCCCGCGTTCCCTAATCCACCTGACGGCCCCGTCAGGCCGCACGATCCGATAAGTCTCGTCATGACCGGTCTTGGACCGGGCGGTGAGCACGCAGCGGCCGGCCTTCTCGCGGTCGTCGGGATGGATCGACTCCAGCCACGGCGCGTTGGATTCATAGAGGTCCCGGTTGGGAAGTCCCCATATCCTCGCGTAGGCGGGGCTGACGTAGAGCATCCGGTTGGATCCCGGGTCCGCTATCCAGAAGACCTCCTCGATATTCTCGGCTATCTGGCGGAAACGTTCCTCGCTCTCGCGCAGGGAATCGACCGCCCGCTGGCGGTCCTCCTCGTTGATGAGGTTCTCCAGGGCGAAGGAAATGTCGTCCGCCGCTTCGACGAGCAGGGCGATTTCCTTGTCCTTGAAGAAGTCCACTTCCTTCGCATACACCGTCAGGACGCCACAGGGCTTTCCCTTAAGCCTGATCGGCAGCGCGGCGCTGGAGCGGATGCCGCGCTTTGTGAACTCCCTGCGCCAGGGGCCCATGATTTCCGCGACCGCCAGGTCGTTGCACACGACGTGGGTGTCGTCCCGGAAGGCCGTCCCGGTAGGTCCGAGGCCTTCCGGCCGCTTGTCGGAGTAGACGCTGATCTTGTGGAGGTAGCCGCTCAGGTCGCCGCATTCTGCCGCGGGGACAATGCGCTTGGACTCGGGATCGTGGATGCCGATCCAGCACATGAGAAACTTGCCCTGTTCGACCAGCGCGCGACAGATGGCCTCGTACAGCCCCGTCCTATTTTGTGATCGCGCGATGGCCTGGTTCACGTCTCCCAGGGCAGAGTACAGCCTGGATATCCGGGCTATCTCCCGCTCGCTCTGCTTCTGGTGCGTGATGTCCCGCGCGATCTTGGACGCGCCGATGACCCGGCCTTTGCCGTCTTTTATGGGCGAGATGCAGACCGAAACGTCGACCAGAGCGCCGGTCTTGTGCATCCGCTGGGTCTCAAAGAAGGGCACGCTCTCGCCGCGTGCTATGCGCCTGAGAATCCCCTTCTCCTCATCCTCTCGGCCGGGAGGCATCAGCATCACCATAGACTGACCGATGGCCTCCTTAGCCAGGTAACCGAAGATCCGCTCGGCGCTTTGGTTCCAACTGGTGATGACGCCGTCCAGCGTCTTGCCAATGATCGCATCGCCCGAGGAGTCCACAATCGCTGCGAGGTGGGCCCTCAGCCTCGCGTTTACGCTCGGGCCCTCAGCCCGCAGTTTGGGTCGCCTGCGCGTCGCGGGCGATCGGTTGACCTTTTTTGGGGTTGGCTTGGCTGCTTTTCGGCCTCTTTGCATTCCATTCACTTGCCCTTGGCAATAACTGTCGCCGCCCGTGGGCAGGCGCAATCCGTAAGCGATTAAAGTTCGGAGCGACCCGGTCACGCCACGCAATCTCGATCGGCATCTATGCGGGTCATCCTCACCGGAGGCACGGAGATCCCATTTTTTACGCATTATAAGAGAAAAAATAGGATATTTGGCGCATATGCCTTCTTGACCAGCGGGCAAATGAAGTGAAACGTCAGCACCGGTTCCCGCTTTTTCGATCCCCAATGCCCCTGACCCCTTCCAGTCTCAAGAGGACTGTGTGCCTCTGCGCCTTTGTCGCTTTGGCATGCCTGGCTCCGGCCCGGGAGGTCCTCCTGGAGGGTGACAAGAGGGTGCTCGTCGAGAGGAACGTTGCGATGGCAACGCGCGACGGCGTGACGCTGCGCGCCGACGTCTTCAGGCCGGACGGGGAAGGGAAGTTCCCCGTCGTCCTGGAGCGGACCCCCTACGACAAGCATAACGAAACCTTCGGCGCGCAGGTGGCGGCCAGGGGATACGTGTTCATCGTGCAGGACGTGCGGGGGCGCTATGCCTCGGACGGCGAGTGGTATCCGCTCAAGAACGAGTCAAACGACGGCTACGACACGGTCGAGTGGGCGGCTGCGCTCGCGTACTCGGACGGAAAGGTGGGCATGTATGGGCCCTCGTACGTGGCGGTCACCCAGCTGCTCGCGGCGATCGCCGCTCCGCCTCATCTCGTGTGCATCATGCCCTATGCGATGGCGTCCAATGCCCACGAGCAGTGGATCTACGTGGGGGGCGCCTTCTCCCAGGCGCTTAACCAGGGCTGGAGCACCGCCGTTTCGATCAATGTTCTCGAGAAGAAGGTAAGCCAGACGGCGCAGCCTTCGCACTGGGACATGAAGCTGCCCCCCATCAGCTACCCGATCCTCGACGTCGGCCCGGCCTCCGCGCTGGCCGACTACTATCACGACTGGCTCAGCCACCCGGACTACGACGCCTACTGGAAGCAATGGTCGATTGAGGAGCACTATGGCCAGATCAAGGTCCCGGCTCTCCACGTGGGCGCCTGGTACGACTACTTTGAGGAGGGCCCCATCCGCAACTACCTCGGGATCAAAGCCGGGGGTGGCAGCGAGGCCGCGCGCAAGGGCCAGCGACTGGTGATGGTCGTTGGCGGCCATGCGGGAGCCGGTCCCACGGTCGGCGAGATAGACTATGGCAAGGACTCCGTGCCGGACATCGGCGGGCTCGCCCTGCGCTGGTTTGACTACGTGATGAAGGGGATCGACAACGGCATGGGCGCGGAGAAGCCCGTGAGGCTGTTCGTGATGGGCCGCAACCGCTGGGTGGATGAGCCTGAGTGGCCAGTACCCGGGACCTCCAGTGTGCGCTACTACCTGCACTCCTCGGGCAACGCCAACTCGCTGTCGGGCGACGGCGCGCTTCTCGCTATTGCGCCCATGGATGAGACGGCCGACAGCTACATTTACGACCCGGCGGATCCTGTCCCGACGACAGGAGGTCCCGCCTTTGGGGATGTCAGCCTGAAGCCGGGGCCCCGTGACCAGCGCGAGGTGGAGAAACGCCCGGATGTCCTGGTCTACACCTCCCCGTTGCTCGAAAAGGACACGGAGGTCCTCGGTTCCGTGGCCCTGGACCTCTACGTGGCGTCCACCGCGGTCGATACGGACTTCACGGGAAAGCTCGTGGACGTCTCGCCGGATGGCCGGGCCATCAACCTCACCGAGGGCATCCTTCGCGCGCGCTACCGCATCTCGAGGGAGAAGCCCGAGAGGATGGAGCCGGGCGACGTGTACCGGATCAAGGTTGATATGGGTTCGACGGCCCACGTCTTTCTCGCCGGCCACAGGGTCAGGCTCGAGATTTCGAGCAGCAATTTTCCCCGGTTTGACCGGAATCTCAACACGGGCACCGACTCGGGCAGCCTTTCCCGGCAGGCTTTAAGTGCCACCAACCGCATCCTGCATGATGAGGTGCATCCTTCCGGGCTTGTCATGACGATGGCGTCTCCGACGCTCCCATGAGCGAAGGCCACCGGATGACCACTTCACGCCACCACAGTCCGCACATCTCATGGAAGCTCGCGAGGCTTGAAGCTAGGACCAGCGTTCCGGCGCCTGCGGACTGGATCGACGCAACGGTGCCCGGCGCCGTGCAGCTTGACTGGGCCCGAGCCCGGGGGCTGCCGGACTACACGCAAGGCATGAACGTGGTGCAGTACGACGGTCTTGAGGACTACCACTGGCTCTATCGCACCGAGGTTCCCCGGGCGGAGCGCCGCAGCGACGAGCGCCTGTTCTTCACCTGCGGGGGGGTCGACTACCAGTGCGAGGTGCGGGTAGGCGGCGAGAAGGTCCTCTCCCACGAGGGGATGCTTGCCCCCTTCGAGCTCGACGTGTCCCTTGTGCCCCCGGGGACTGCCCTTGAGGTCCTCGTCTTTCCGGCTCCCAAGCACCAGGCGACGCCAGCGGATCGCACCCAGGCTAGCCACGTGGCAAAGCCCGCGGTCAGCTACGGTTGGGATTGGCACCCGCGGCTCATCCCGCTTGGCCTCTGTGAGCCCGCCAGGTTCGAGGTGAGGCCCCGCGTCCACCTCAGGCATGTCGACTTCGACTACACCCTTGGCGAAGACCTTGCGGTCGCGGACATCGTCGTGTCCGTGGAGACCAGCGACCGCGCCGCTCGTTTCACATGGGCGCTCGACGACCCGGCCGGGCGCACGGTCATAGAGAGCAAGGGGCCTAGGGCCCGGCTTGAGCGCCCTCAGCTGTGGTGGACCCACGACCACGGGGAGCAGGCCCTCTACACGCTCCGGGTGGAGGTCTCTGGGGGCGACAGCCTGACGCGCAAGGTAGGGTTCAGGCGTGTGCGGATGGTGATGTACCCCGGTGGATGGGAAGCCGACCACTCGATGCCCAAGTCGCGGGACAAGCCGCCGGTAACGATCGAGCTCAACGGCCGCCGCATCTTCGGGAAGGGCAGCAATTGGGTGTGCCCGGATATCTTCCACGGCCGGGTTGACCGGGAAACCTACCGCCCGCTTCTGGAACTCGCGCGCGGGGCCCATTTCAACCTGCTGCGGTGTTGGGGAGGGGCGCCGGCGCCGAAGGAGGCCTTCTTCGAGATGTGCGACGCGATGGGGCTGCTTGTCTGGCAGGAGTTTCCCCTTTCCTGCAACCTGTACCCCGACGACCCGGCCTACCTGAAGGTGCTCGACAGCGAGTCGCGGGCCCTCCTGCGCCGGGTCCGCCAGCATCCCTGCCTCGGTCTTTGGGTCGGGGGCAACGAGCTCTTCAACTCTTGGTCGCGGATGACGGACCAGAGCCTGCCTCTGCGGCTGCTCAACCGGAACTGCTACGACCTCGACCCGCTCACGCCCTTTCTGCCTACCTCGCCGATCGAGGGCATGGGCCACGGCGACTACCGGTTTCGCAACAGAGGCAGGGATGTATTCCAGACGTTCCAGCAGGCAAGCTGTACGGCATACCCGGAGTTTGGCTGCCCGGGAGCCTCGCCGGTCGACTACCTGAAGACCTTCATCCCGCAGGACGAGCTCTGGCCGCCACGTGCAGGCACCAGCTGGGAAACCCACCACGGACTCCGGGCGTGGGAGGCGGATCCCACGACGTGGCTCTGTACGTCGATATTGGAGGACTACTTCGGCCCTCTCTCCTCGCTCGAGGACATGGTGGCCAAGAGCACATGGCTGCAGTGCGAAGGGTACAAGTCGATCTATGAGGAGGCCCGCCGCCAGCAGCCCCGCTGCTCAATGGCCCTGAGCTGGTGCTACAACGAGCCCTGGCCGTGCGCCGCCAACAACAGCATCATCAACTGGCCCGCGCGCCCCAAGCCATCTTACGAAAGCGTGAAGCAGGCGTGCAGGCCGCTGCTCGCATCAGCACGGATCCCCCGTTTCCAATGGGCTGCAGGTGACGAGTTCACCGCTGAAATCTGGCTTCTCAACGACACGGCATCGGCGCAGCCCGCGGGGACGGTGCGTGCGGACCTTGTTTCCGGCGGCAGACGCTGGCACCTCACGGAGTGGGCTTTTCCCGAGGTCGCGCCTCAGGGGGCTCTCCGGGGCCCCACTGCGAGTTTCAGGCTGCCCGCCGATGTATCGGGGGAGATTGCCCTTGAGCTTGAAACCCTCCCCCACGTGGAATGGTCGAGCTCGTACAGGCTTAGCATAAGGCCATCCCACTTGCCCCCAATGCCGGAGTCCAAGTGATCACGTTGACACCGATGAAAACCGCACGCCTAAACCGCCTGTTCAACCCCGAGACGCGACGCTGCTTTGACGTCGCGATCGACCATGGATTCTTCAACGAGAAATCCTTTCTGGCAGGGATCGAGAACCTGCCAAAGGCCATCAAAGCGCTGGTCGCAGCCGCCCCTGACGCCATCCAGCTGACGCTGGGACAGGCCCCGCACCTGCAGGCGATCCCCGTCCGGGGGAAGCCCGCCCTGGTCCTTCGCACGGACGTCGCCAACGTCTATGGCACTCAGCTTGCCCGGACGCTGTTCTCCCGCATCATTGAGGACGCCGTCGTCCAGGCACTGCGGCTCGACGCCGCCTGCGTCGTGGTGAACCTGTTCCGCATCCCGGACCAGCCCGAGGTCGCCGACCAATGCATCCAGAACATCTGCAGGCTGAAGCCGCAGTGCGACCACTACGGTATGCCCCTCATGATAGAACCCCTTGTGTTCCGCCCGAACGACAAGGCGGGTGGCTATTCGGTCGACGGCGATCCCGACAAGATCATCCCGCTCGTGCGCCAGGCCGTGGAGCTGGGAGCCGACATCATCAAGGCCGATCCAACGGACGACGTGTCGATCTACCACAAGATCGTCGAGACCGCCGGCGGGATACCGGTGCTGGTGCGCGGAGGCGGAAGGGCCCCCGAAGCCGAGATCCTCGCCCGGACAGCGGCCTTGCTGGAGCAGGGCGCCTCCGGCATCGTCTATGGGCGCAACATCATCCAGCACCCGCACCCGGCCAAGATCACCCGGGCGCTCATGGCGGTCGTGCATGAAGGAGCAACCCCAGCCGCCGCCGCGGCCTTCCTCAAATGAGCACCGCGGCCCCCAAGAAAGCACAGGTGCGCGTGGGAGTCATCGGCGCGGGCCTGATGGGCCGCGAGGTCGCGAGCGCCTTCGGGCGCTGGTTCGCGCTCCTCGACTTTCCCGTCCTCCCGGAGCTCACCGCGGTCTGCGACGTTAACCCCGCGGCGCTCGACTGGTTCCGCCAGGTGCCGACCGTCAGGCATTTCGACAGCGACTACCGCGCCCTCATGGCACGTTCCGACGTCGACGTCGTGTATGTCGCGCTTCCGCACGACCTGCACGAGGCCGTGTACATGGACGTCATCCGGGCGGGCAAGGACCTGTTCGCTGAGAAGCCCTTCGGGGTGGATCTTGCTGCGGCGCGCCGTGTGCGCGACGAGGCTGCCCGGCTCGGGCGGTTCGTGCGGGTGTCTTCGGAGTTCCCGTTCCTGCCCGGCGCCCAGCGCGTATTCAAACTCGCCAAATCGGGCGATCTTGGACGAATCATCGAGATCAACGCCGCCTTCAGGCATTCAAGCGACCTGGACCCCTCGAAGCCGATCAACTGGAAGCGCCAGGTCGCGCACTGCGGCGCGGCCGGCGTCATGAACGACCTGGGCCTGCACGTGGCGCACCTGCCGCTGCGCCTCGGATGGAGGCCCAAGCGAATCCACGCGAGCCTCCAGAAGGTGTACCACAGCCGTCCCGACGGGAAGGGGGGCACCGCCCCGTGCGACACCTGGGACAACGCGGTCCTCCACGCCACCGTGGAGATCGCGGGCGAGCCCGTGCCGATGACCATGGAGATGAAGCGCATGGCCCCGACCGAGACGAACACGTGGATCCTCGAGGTCCTTGGGACCGACCGCGGAGTCCGCTACTCCACGAAGGAGCCCAAGACGCTCTGGACCTACCAGCGCGGCGCCGAGCAGACATGGTCCAAGGTCGACCTGGGCTTCGACACCCCGTTCAAGACGATCACCGGCGCGATCTTCGAGCCGGGCTTCGCCGACATCCTCATGCAGATGTGGGCGGCCTACCTTGCGGAGCGCGCGGGTGTCCTCGGGAACCGCTTCGGGTGCGCCACGCCCGACGAGGCGGTGGCCCACCACGAGCTGTGGGCCGCGGCGCTCGAGAGCCAGCGCAAACAGTCCGTCGAGACCCTCTGACCCATGAAACGGTCCGCCGTCAACCGCGCCTACAGCGACGCCCTGAAGTTCTTCGGACTCAACGGGTGGACGCTTCCCCCGCGCCCGAAGTGGGACATCACCGACTTCGGCCTCGGCGACTTCGACCGCTTTGGCCTCACGCTGATCAACCTCGCGGCGGAGCCGGAGTACTGCGAGAAGCTGATGTATGCGCGAAGGGGCCAGGTCACACCCTGCCACACCCACGCCCGCAAGAAGGAGGACATCATCTGCCGCAGCGGGCAGCTGTCGCTGAATCTCTGGCCCGCGAAGCCCGTGGCTGGGGCCGTCCTTGCCCCGAGGTTCTCGGTCCCGATCAACGGGGAGAGCACCGAGGTGGCCACAGGGGGCGAGCTGGTCCTGGCGGCCGGTTCGCGCGTTACGCTCGTTCCCGGGGTCTGGCACGCCTTCTGGCCCTCATCGGCCGAGTGCGTGATCGGCGAGGTCTCCACTGCGAATGACGACTGCAACGACAACTTCTTCCTCGACCCCAACATCGGGAGGTACTCGAGGCTCGAAGAGGACGAGCCCGCCCTCGTGCGTCTTCTAGGCGAATAATTTCATGCGCTCCGGTATACTCGCAGGCGGCAACTGGATCCGCGACCACGTAAAAGCGCTCGATTCCTGGCCTGCGCAGGACGGCCTGGCGAACATCGTCGGGCACTCGGACGGCAACGGCGGCGGCCCGTACAATGTCCTTAAGGACCTCTCGAAGCTTCGCGCCCCGTTTCCCCTGGAGGCGGTGGGACTGGTAGGGGACGACGGCGACGGCCGGGCAATTTTTGAGGACTGTGCCGCGCTGGGCATTGGCACCTCCCAGCTGCAAACGGCCCACGGCTGCTGTACGAGCTACACCGACGTGATGACTGTCAGGGAGACCGCTCGCCGCACGTTCTTCCATGACCGCGGAGCGAACGCGCGCCTCGGTCCGGAGCACTTCGACTTCAGCGTGACAAAGGCGCGGATATTCTACCTGGGCTACCTGCTGCTGCTCGACCGCCTCGATGCGCCGGGTCCCGACGGGATCCCGGCCGCCCTGGAGGTCCTGCGGCGCGCGCGCGACTGCGGCCTTGTCACCTCCGTGGACTGCGTGAGCGCCGCGAGCGGCCGCTTCCGCTCGACGGTGGGGCCCGTCATTCCCGAGATCGATGTGCTCTTCGTGAACGACTACGAGGCGGAGCAGATCACCGGCCTGTCGCTCGGGAGGGGCCCCTCGCTGGACCGCAGGGCCGTGGAGGCCGCCGCACGCGCTCTCACAGGGTTCGGTGTCAGGCGCTGGGCCGTCCTGCATTTTCCCGAGGGCGCATGTGCGTGCTCGTTCAAGGGCGAGGTGATCTGGCAGCCCTCGGTCAGGGTGCCCCCCGAGCTCATCGCGGGGCCTGTTGGAGCCGGCGACGCGCTGGCCGCGGGCGTCCTGTACGGGATTCACGAGGATTGGCAGATGGAGCGCTCGCTCGAACTGGGCGCCTGCACGTCGGCCGTCTCACTCCTGCACGCCACCTGCTCCGAGAGCATCCTTCCCGCGGCGGACTGCCTCGCCTTCGGCCGGGGCCACGGCTTTTATCCCCCGAGGTGAGCCGGGGTGCCCTCTACGGGACTACCGGCAGCACAAGGGCGGAAGGATGGCTGCTGTCGTGGAAGACGCTGTTTGTCGCGGGCACCCGGGGGCCCGCCGCCTCCGGGCTTGCGCCCGTGTTGGGGTTGCGGTCGAACCGGGGAAAGCTGCTGCTGGCGATCTCCAGGCGCAGGCGATGGCCGGCGAGGAACACGTTTGCGGTGGACCATAGGCTGATGGTCACGCGGGTGGCCTCGCCTGGGTGAAGCAGCTCCGCCTTCTCCATGGAGCCCCGGTAGCGCGCGCGCAGAATGCCGTCGGTGAGATTTTCCGCCGTCCCGTCGGGGGCCACGTCGACGAGCTTTCCCGCGAAATCTGTGTCCACCGCCGACGAACTTACGTAGGCCTCCAGGCTCACCGGGCCGGTCACCTCCGTGTCATGGGTGAATGCGGGCGTCGTGTAGACCAGCACGTCCTTGCGGGCCTCGATCTCGCGCTGGTCGAGGGGGCCCGGCGGGTAGTTGAGGGTGTCTCCCAGGATGGGGCCGCCGTGCGTTGGCACGGGATTCTCGGGGTCGTAAACATAGGCGTCGTGAGCCTCGGCCTGGGGAAGTTCGGTGCTCAGCACTCCGTCCCCTGACAGGGAATTGGCCTTCCCGCCGGAGTGCAGGTAATAGCGCGTCTCCTTCGCCCGGGACAGGGGCCACTCGTCCTCGTCCCTCCAGACATTCCTGCCCATGACGAAGATCCTCACGGGCTTCTCGCGGTCGATGCCGTTGTCGATCCCCTTCATGAGGTGGTCGTACCAGCGCAGCCCGTAGGCCTCCAGGTCGATCACCGAATCCGCGCCGAAGTCCACGTCGCCGATCTTCCTGCCAAAGCCCGCGTGGCCCCCGGGAATGATGATCAGGCGCTGGCCGCTCCGCGCGGCCTCCGTCCCGGCGTGAACGCGCAGGCCCTCATAGTTGCGGATCGACCCGTCCTGGAAGAGGTCGTACCACGCCGCCACGTTCACCACCGGCACCTTCACCTGGGCGTAGTGGTCCTCGATCGACCACTGTTTCCAGTAGTCGTCGTACGCGGGATGGGCGATCCAGTCGAAGTAGTAGTCGGCCACACCCTTGGCGGTCATGGGGTCTATGACAGGGTAGTCCGCGGGCGCGCGCCTGTAGTCCCAGTGGGCGGGCGCGGCGCTTCCCGCCGTGCGCCGCTCAAGCACGTTCACCGCGAGGACGGAACTCCACGCCTGTGAGAGGAGCTGCATGAACGCGCCGCCCTGGTAGGCCCAGTGTTCATGGTAGTTGGAGGCCGTGATCGTGGGGAATATCCCCACCAGGTGGGGTGGAGAGGCGATGGCCGCCAGCACCTGGGTTGCGCCGACGTACGAGCCGCCAACCATGCCGACCTTGCCATTGGAGTAGGGGAGCTTCGCGCACCACTCGATGGTGTCGTAGCCGTCCGCGGGCTCGTACTTGAACGGATACCACTCGCCCTCGGACGCATTGCGACCCCGGACGTCCTGCAGGACGACCACATAGCCCCGGGCGGCGCCGCGCAGCCCCGTGTCGATGTTGCTGTACTTGTTGTAGGGCGTGCGCATGAGCAGCACCGGGAACTTGCCGTCGGCTTTCGGGCGGAAGATGTCGGCCCTGAGCGTGACGCCGTCGCGCATGACCACGGCGACGTTGCCCTCGTAGGCCACCGGGTACGGGCCGTCCTCTGCACGTGCGCCGGCCCGGACGAGGACGAGTGCGGCCGCCGCGGCCAGGATCAGGTTCAGCCGTGTTGATTTCATGGTGGGTTGCCTGGTTCGCCGCCTAGGGTCGGTTGCCGGAAACCGTGGCGCGGTCCCCCGCCTCGTTGACGATTCGGTTCCCGTTGAGCTGGTTGTCGTGGATGCTGACGCCTGAGGCGCCTGCGCCTACCTCGATTGCCGTGCCGGGCCGTGCCCCCTTAATGACGTCGGGGTAGATGAGCATGGAGTTGTCATGGATGTCCGCCTGGCCGGACGAGATCTCGAGCATCGGCCCGTTCAGCGACCAGGGAATGAGCCGCGAGTCGGAAAGGCCGACGTACCCTGCGTTCTCCCACTTCACTACGCGGTCCAGCTGGCCCCAGAAGCTTCCCCCGTGGATGAAGATGACGGCGGTGGAGGGCTCGGTCACGGTGATCCCGTTGACGGTGCGCACCTGCGTCGCGCCGTCGCGCGCGCTTCGGCCCCAGACCGCGGTGCGGCTCGTCCCGCGGCTGTCGTTCGCGATGGCCAGGTTGGAGAAGGTCACTCCCTCCCCCTGGGTGGCGCGCGCGTCGATGCCAATGTCGACGCCGTCGAAGTCCACGTCGCTCAGCTGCCCGTTCATGGCCCCGTCCTTCGAGGCCGAGAGCTCGACGCCCACATGGTAGCCCCAGCTGAAAACGTTCTCCACCACCTCCCAGTCGGTCCGCTGGAAGATGAACGAGATTGCGTGGGCCTCGGTGTAATCGAGCACCTTCTTGTCCTGGGACCAGAACGGCCAGAAGTGAACGTCGTGGATGCGCCCAATGTCGTAGCACTTGTCGACCCATATCCCCTTGAGGAGCGGCTGGCCATAGAGTCCGCGCACGTAGTGGCGGCTGCCGCCCAGGGTCGCGAGGTCGACCGCCTGGTAGGGGTTCACGAGGAGCACATCGATCAGCGCGGCCCCGTCACCCGCGCCGCCGCGCACGGTCCAGGGATAGGCGACGGGCGCCTCAGCCACCACCTGGTTGGGGTAGAAGACCTTCAGGCCCTGCAGGGTGGAGTCCGGTCCCTGGAGCGTGATGAAGGCGGCCCCTTCGGTTTGGCCGGCCCCCTCCACCGCGAGGAGCGTCGAGCCGCTGGTCTTGTCGGTGTAGACCTCGGGGGCCCTCCCGACGCCCACGAGCGCCGTCTCCGCAGGCACCGAGAGGTGCGTCTTCACGAGATAGGTCCCGGCCGGAAGATAGACCACGCCGCCGCCCTTGGCGCCCACCGCGTCCAGAGCGGACTGGATCGCCTGGGTGTCGTCCGCCTTGCCGTCCCCTTGGGCCAGATAGGGCGGATTGCGCACATTCGCCCAGCTCGCATCAGCCGCCCCCGTGATGGCGCGTTCCGGCGCCGGGGACCTGCTCATCGCCGGCGCGGCCGCAGGGCTGGTCTGTGCGGCTGCGCCGAGGGCAGCGAGCGCTGAGGCGGCGGCGAGGATCGCGGCCCGGAGCGCGTGTCGGGGGATGAGTAAGACGGTGGCGTTGGGTCTCATGAAGTTGCTTTTCCATGAACGGCATGGGGTCGCTCCGGTGCGTCCGCTCGACAAAAAGGGGACAAAACGGAGGCATCAAGGTTGTTATACCGAGCGTGCGGTGTCCATACATTGCGCTGTCCCTGGCTAAGGCCTGCATTGACCCCGGCACCCGCCGTTTGTAAGGGCTTGGAACAATGCCCGAGACAGGATTACCCAGCGTCTGCGTGCGCGACCTTGCCAAACGCTACGGCGCCATCGAGGCGGTCCGCGGCGTGAGCTTTGAGGTGGCCGAGGGGGAGGTCTTCGGCCTGCTGGGTCCAAACGGGGCCGGCAAGACGTCGATACTGGAGTGCCTGCTCGGCCTTCGCAGGCCGGACTCGGGGTCCATCCTGATCGGCGGCGCCGACGTGCTGAGCCACCCCGAGGTGGCCAAGGCCCGCGTGGGAGCCCAGATCCAGCAGGCCTCGCTCCAGGACCGGCTCACGGCCCGGGAGGCGCTGCGCTACTACGGTTTCTTCTACAGCAATCCCGCGGGAGTGGATGAGCTGATCGCGCGCTTCGAGCTGGCGGAAAAGGCGGACGCCCCCTTCGAGTCCTTGTCGGGAGGCCAGCGCCAGCGCCTGCTCCTCGCCCTGGCTTTCGTCAACAACCCGCGGCTCGTCATCCTCGACGAGCCCACTGCGGGCCTCGACGCCCGGTCCCGCCGCGAGCTGCACCGGCTCATCCTCGGGTTTCGCTCCTCGGGCCACACGGTGCTGATGAGTACCCACTACCTTGAGGAGGCGCACCAGCTCTGCGACCGCATCGCGATCCTCAACGACGGCAGGATCGTCGCGACCGGAAGCCCCGATGCCCTCATCTCCCGCGCGCGGGCCGCGCCCCGCATAGAGGCAAGGACCGAGAGGCCGCTGTCCCGCGCGGAGGCGGAGGGCCTTGCGGGTGTCGTCGGATGCCGCATCGAGGGCAGCACCTGCTGGCTCGAGACCTCCGACGTGGGCAGGACCATGACTGCCCTCACGGGCAGGCTCGAGGAGGACTCGAACACGATCCTAGACATCCAGATCCACCGGCGGTCGTTGGAGGATGTTTTCATCGAGCTGACCGGCAGGCCCTGGTCCCCGGAGGAGGGGGGGCACCATGAATGAGGCGCGTCCCCTCAGGGGCCTTCTGGGCCATTTCGTGCTGACCCTAAAGCTCAATTTCAGGAGCCGCCAGGCCATCATCTACGGCTACGTGATGCCCGTTCTCTTCCTGCTCGCGTTTGCCGGCCTCTTCAGGGGCGACACACCGCTCCTCAAGCACGAGATGGGGCAACTGCTGACGATAACGGTGCTCGGTGGGGCCTGCTTCGGAATGCCCACCTCCATCGTCGCCGAGCGCGAACGGGGCCTGTGGCGGCGCTACCGGATCCTACCGGTCCCCATGGGAGGGGTGCTCGTGGCCACGCTCCTCGCCCGGCTTGTCCTGCTTGCCACGGCCGCACTCCTCCAGGTGTGCCTCGCGCGCCTCATCTACGGGACGCCCCTGCCGGTGGATCCCCTTCAGACCTCGGTGGCGTTCCTGTTCGTGGCTTTCTCCTTCCTGGGGCTCGGGCTCCTCGTCACCTCCATTGCCGACGACGTGCCGTCCGTTCAGGCGCTTGGCCAGTGCCTTTTTCTTCCGATGATCATGCTCGGCGGAGTGGGTGTGCCTCTTGCCGCTCTTCCCGCCTGGGCTCAGGTGGTGGCCGGCTTCATGCCGGGCCGCTATGCCGTCGATGTCCTTCAGCGCTGCATCAGCAACCCCCGCGGTCTCTCCAGAGAGGGCTTCAGCCTTTTCGCGTTGGCCGTCATCGGAGCGTCCGCCGGCGCCGTCGGATCGAGAATCTTTCGGTGGGACGCGGGCCGGCGCGCCGGCAGGCGCTCCTTGGCCTGGGTAGGATCGGCCCTGTTGGCCTGGGTGATCGTGGGCTCGGTTGCGGCGGCGACCGGCCGCCTCAGGCCCGTGGCACCGGGCGAGGGCGACTACGATTCGATCACGGAGGAGCAGATCGCCCAGATCACCTATGATGACCTTCCGGGCGATAACGAGCTTGCCACGCGCCTGGCGGCCCCGTTCAAGGCCGCCGACCAGGCCAGGATGAAGGATTTCAGGGAGCTGCTCGACGCGTGGCCCCAAGGAAGGGTGGAGGACCAGGGGCAGGCTGTGCGCAACCTCCTGAGTGTTGCCGCGGTCGCCGACGTCACGGCCAACCTGAGGGAGGCCGAGATCGCGCGGGTGGTCTTTGACCTGCTGCGCTCCCGACACGAAAGCGGTGAGCTCAAGCAGATCCTGGCTTGGATCATCCTTTATCCCGATGAGGGCTCGGTCATCAGCCACGTTCCGGAACTCGGCATGCGCCGCAGGCCGTCCGAGGCGATAATCAGGGAACGCGTAGCGCTTTATGCAAAAAAACTCCTGGGCCGGCTTGACGGAAAAATTTCGGACTGATGCGACTAGGATAGACAAGAGGACCGGGAAGGATCATGGAGGACGTTCCGCCACGCCGACCCAGAACCCCGCGCTCTTCATGTGATGAACCCTACCCGTCCATCCGAATACCTCACCCGCATTGAGGGGGACCTGGTCCGCAACATACTTCCGTTCTGGATGAAGCGGGTGCCGACCGCCGGCGGCTTCATAGGCTCGCTCACGAATGACCTTGTCGTTGACCCTTCGGCGGAACGCGGGGCGCTCCTCACCTCGCGGATCCTGTGGACGTTCTCGGCGGTCTACGCCCACTACCGCGATCCGGCCTACCTCGCCATGGCGGAGCACGCCTACGCGGACCTGGTCTCCCACTTTCACGACGCCAAGCATGGCGGGTTCTGGTGGTCGGTCGCCGCGGATGGCTCGGTCCTTCGCGACCGCAAGCAGATCTATGGCCAGGCCTTCGCGATCTATGCGCTCTCCGAATTCCATGCGGCCACCGGACGCAAGGAGCCGCTGGACCTCGCAATCGCCACCTACAGGCTGATCGAGGCGCACGGCAAGGACCCCCTGCATGGGGGCTACCTTGAGGCCTTTGCAGGCGGGTGGGAGCCCATCGCGGACATGAGGCTGAGCGTTGTGGACATGAACGAGCCGAAGTCCCAGAACACCCACCTTCACGTGATGGAGGCCTATGCGCGCCTGCTCGCCGTCTGGCCGGATGCCGGCCTGCACAAGGACCTCTCGGATATCCTCGAGATCATGCTCGGGCGCATCGTCAATCCGGACACGGGCCATCTCGGGCTCTTTTTCTCCCGCGAATGGGCTCTGCACTCCGACCGCGTGTCCTACGGCCACGACATCGAGGCCGCCTGGCTTCTCTGCCAGGCCGCGGACGCCCTGGGAGACGGCGCGTTCACGGCGCGCACCCGGCCTCTGGCGGTGAAGATCGCCGAGGTGACCCTCGCCGAGGGCGTCGACTCGGATGGGGGCGTCTATAACGAGGGCGGGCCCGCAGGGCTTACCAACACCAACAAGGAGTGGTGGCCACAGGCCGAGGCATTCGTGGGGTTCGTCAACGCCTATGAGATTTCGGGCAATGAGCGCTTCCTTGAGGCGGCGTTTCGCACATGGGACTTCATCGAGCGCCGGCTCATCGACGGGAGCAGGGGGGAGTGGTTCCGCGGCGTGACCCGCGAGGGCCTGCTTCTCGACAGCGAACTCAAGGTGAGTTTCTGGAAATGCCCCTACCACAACGGCCGGACGGGCCTTGAGGCCGTGCGCAGGCTCCGCGCCATCGCGGCAGCCGGAAAACCCTGATTCCCTAACCCATGAAAAAGAAGACAGCCAAAGCGACACGCACGAAATCAAAGCCCGCATCGCCCTCGAAGAGGGCCGCGGGGATCCCGGCCGGAGCGCCACCCGCGTGGGCCGCACGCCTTTCGAAGCTTCGCAGGGACCACGAGAGGTTCCTTTCCCTCAGGAACCCGGTCGATCCCGACTGGGACAACGGCGTATTCGAGCGGTTTGCGCACCCGGCCATCACGTACCGCCACGCCCCCATCGAGTGGCGCTTCGACCTCAACCCCAAGACGAACCCCTTCCTCATGGAGCGCCTGGGCGTCAATGCGACGCTCAATCCGGGTGCGTTCCTTTGGAACGGCAAGGTCCACATGGTCGTCCGCTTCGAAGGCTACGACCGCAAGAGCCTCTTCGCCATCGCAGAGAGCCCCAACGGGATCGACAACTGGCGCTTCTGGGACGAACCCGTCGACCTGCCCGAGATCAAGCCCGAGACGAACGTCTACGACATGCGCGTCACCTTCCACCAGGACGGCTGGATCTACGGGGTGTTCTGCGCGGAGTCCAAGGATCCCGCGGCGAAGCAGGGCGACCTATCGAGCGCGGTTGCCGTGGCAGGCGTGGTCCGCACGCGCGACTTTAGGAAATGGGACAGGCTCCCGAACCTGAGGACTCCCGCCTCGCAGCAGCGCAACGTGGTGCTCCACCCGGAGTTCGTCGGCGGCAAGTACGCCTTCTACACGCGGCCCATGGACGGTTTCATCGACGTCGGCTCGGGCGGCGGCATCGGTTGGACCCTCTGTGACGACATCACAACCGGAGTCACGGGTCCGGAGGCGATCATCGACGGCAGGGCCTACCACACGATCAAGGAGGTCAAGAACGGCCAGGGTCCCGCGCCGATCAAGACCGCGAAGGGCTGGCTGCACCTGGCCCATGGAGTGCGCGCCTGCGCCGCGGGCCTGCGATACGTCCTCTACATGTTCATGACATCGCTCGAGGATCCTTCGAGGATCATCGCACGTCCGGGCGGGCACTTCCTGGCGCCCTACGGCGGCGAGGGATTCGGCGACGTCTCGAATGTGACGTTCACCAACGGGTGGGTGCAGCTTCCAGACAAAGCGAAGACGGTCCTCATCTACTACGGAGGCTCGGACACGCGCTGCTATGTCGCCCGCTCGAGCGTCGACAGGCTTGTGGACTGGTGCCTGAACACCCCTGAGGACGCCCTCACGACCCGCAGGGCCGTCGAGCAGCGCCTCGCCCTCATCCGCGCTAACAAGGCTCTGCTCGGACGCTAAGCGCGGCTGGGGCCGCACCCTTCAGTCCAGGTCACGCCCAAAGCGTTGGCGGTACTCGTTCTGGAGGGAGCGCACCATGTCCGGCGGCGTTCGCGGCTGGAGGCGCACATGGGCCCACCACTGCCGGGCCTGCGCCTCGTTGCCCGAGACGATGTAGACGTACGTCAGCATCGCGAGGGCCGCGGGATCCTCAGGCTGCTTGCCTAGGCCCTCAAGGAGCGCGGCCACGGCCTCGTCGCCCCGATTCAGGGACAGCAGCACGGTCGAAAGCTGGACGAGGGGTCCGGATTCGCTCGGGTTAAGCCGGTAGGCCTCCTTAAACTCGCCGATCGCCTCCTCGTTGCGGCCCGCGGAGCTCAGCCTCCGCGCCTCCTCGATGTGGAGGCTCGCCGACTGCGGGCAGTTGGCCAGGCCGGAGCGCAGCGCCTGCTCCGCCGCCGGCGCCTGTCCCATCATTTTGCGATATTGGTACAGGAGCAGCCACGAGTCGTTGTCGGTTGGGGAGAGGGCGACAGCCCTCTCCAGATGCTCGCATGCCGAGGGCAGGTCCTTGTCGAGCGCCAGTTTGATGGCCAGCTGCCGGTGGAACGAGCTGTTCTTCGGAGCGAACGCGATCGCCCGCTCGAGCATCTGCTTGGCGGCGTCCCTCTTGCCCGAAAAATCGGCGACTGCGGCGACCACGCTCAAGCGGTAGGAGTCGAAGCAGTCGTCGATAAGGCCGTCCAGCCAGGGATCGGAGAGGTCGGTGAACTCGCGCCGGCCAATGACGTTTTTCATGGCATTCGCCTCAGCCTGCCTGCCCATGTGCTCGTAGGTGGTGACCATGAGCGACATCGCCCCGATGAAATCAGGGTGCAGCTTGACGCACTCGCGAAGGCGCTCAATGGCCTTGCTCCAGTCGCCCGCTGCCACGTCGCACTTGGCAAGGCCGAGCATCGCGTAGGGCTCCCCGGGCTCACGCTCAAGCACCTGCGAGTAGGCCGCGGCGGCTTCCTGCCGGCGGTTTGCCATGAGCAGCTCGTCGCCGAGCCTGAGACGCGCCGGAATGTAGTCCGGCGCGAGCGCGACCGCAGCCTCCTCCCTGGGGAGCGCCTCGTCCTGGCGGCCGAACTGGGACAGAATGCTGGACTCAAGGTGGGGCCACTTTGCGTTGCGCGGCTCCAGGCGCCTGAGCGCCTCGTAGCACTGCAGCGCCTCGTTGTAGAAACTGTTGGCGTGGTAGAGCCGGCTCAATCTGGCGAGGCCGTCGACGGAGTGCACGTAGCTGTGCGCCATGGCCTCCGATGCGTCAAACTCCGTGCCAAGCTCCGAGGGCAGGGAGCCAAGGTCGGGGCGCTGCGGGATCGCTGCGAGGACCGTGCCTCGGCGCAGCGCCGCTCGTCCAAAGAAGGCCGCGGCCAAGAGGAGGACTGCCGTGGCGGCCACGGCGGCGATCACCCTTCTTCGTGGGATCCTCACTTCTTGTGCTTTTGTCTCCATATGGTGATGCGGCCCATTCGCTCAAAAGGGGGATAGGCGGTGAAGCCGCCCGTCACGATGCTTGGGAGCCCCGAACCGTCGAGGTCGCCCGCCGCGCAGGTGATCTGCTCGATGGGATCGTGGGCGAGCACGTGCATGGTGAAGTTCTGCTTTCCGTCATTCTTGAACACGACGAGCGACGCCGCCTTTGGGTCCTTCCACGTGTTGAATCCGCTGACGCAGACGATGTCCATCACCCCCTTGCCGTCCAAGTCGACGCCGACGGGCGAATAGGCTCCGGCAAGGTGGCCGATGCGGTGGTACTTGAAGAAGCCGTTCCCGAGGTTTTCGAGCCACTGGACCCCATGCCAGGGGCGCAGGCCCGGGTCGGCATAGGCGAAGCCGTCCCCGTTCGTGTACAGGATGTCCGGCCGCCCGTCACGGTTGACGTCGCAGAGGCTGATTCCACTGCTCCCGTAGTCCTCGTTGGTGGAGCCGAACAGAACCTTGTTGGTGAAGTTTCCGTCCCCGTCGTTCTGGAAGAGGTATATCTCCTCATACTGCTGCGACACCACCGCGACGATGTCCTTGTGGCCGTGGCCCGTCATGTCCGCGATGCAGACATTTATAGTGCCGGAAAGGCTCAGGAGAATGTGGCTCTCAAATTTCCAGTTGCCGAGGTTGCGCATCCAGCGGATCTCGCCCTGGTCGTAGCCAAACTGTGCCACCGCCAGGTCCAGCTTCCCGTCGCCGTCCAGGTCGGCCGCCTGCACGTCGGTGACGCGCGCGATGTGATCCGCGATCACGTGCTTGGTGAAGTGCTGGTGTCCGTCATTCTCCAAAATGATCACGGAGCCGATCTTGTCGTTGTTGGGGAATACCTCGCCCATGCAGGCGACCAGCAGGTCCAGATGGCCTGTGTTGTTCATGTCCACTGCCTCGACGTGGACGACACCGGGTAGGTCGGACGCCAGCACCGACTCGACGAACTTCCCGGGCGAGACCTGGCGCAGCCAGACGATGGCGTTCAGGTGGTCATCGCACGCCAAGATGTCAGGCAGGCCGTCCTGATCGAGGTCTACGATCGAGACGTGCGAAATCCACGGGTTGCCCTCATAGGGCGCGCCGACGGTCTCTGGAGTGAACCTCTCCGTGTCCTCGATCACCGAGGACTTCTCGATCTTCACGGGAGCGAGCTGCGGTGTGTCGGCGCGGTTGCAACCCGGCGTCCCACAGAGTCCGAGGGCCGCCGCCACTCCTAGCAGGAGCGTGCGGGGGTACAGTGAGAAGCGCATGGTCAGGGTTGTCCAGTTGTGGGAGGGTAGGCTAGGGTGAGGTTAGGGGAGTTTGAGGCGACTTTGAACTCCATATTGAGCCCTGAGGGCCAGCGAACGCGAATTCTTTCCGGTGGGTTGGCGTCGCTGTAGGAGAAGAAGGAGGAGGGGGAGGACTGGCTGTAGTAGCCGCTGCCGGCGTGGACCTCGCTTATCTGGGAGGAGCCGTCGGAATACACGAGGGTGACGAGGGCGCCGACGGCGGTGGGGTTGCCCGCGGGGCCGCGCAGCGTGACGCGAAGCGGCCTGCGCCCGGGCAGGCCGCTGTTGTGGAACGCGAGCGTCGTGCTGTTGTTGCGGGTGACGATGAAGCTGGGCCAGCCGTCCTGGCCGATGTCGGCCAGGGCGAGCGCCTTGGCATCGCCGGCAACGATGAGGCGGCTCTCGGCGGGCGTGACGGCGCTGAAGTGGCCGTGGCCGTCGCCGCGCAGCAGCTGGCTGAGGCCGCCGTCAAAGCGGCCGACAAGGGGGATGGGGGCGTAGGAGTTCTGCACGGCGTAGATGCCGGCGTGGCCGTCGCCGAAGTCCCCGGCGACGAGGCCCTGCAGGGGCGATATCTGGGCGATGCGCGGCAGCGGCTCGAAGCGGAACGAGCCGTCGGGCTGGCTCAGGAAGACGCCGCTTTGCAGCTGCGTCGCCTCGAACCTGCGGGCCGCGGCGAGCCTGTCGGGGCCGACGATCTGCTCCAGGGTGGCGGCCGCGTAGGCGTCGTTGCGGGGAAACTTCTTGAGGATCGAGGGGATGACGGCCCCCAGGTCGCGGCGGGTCCTCCAGGGGTAGAGCTTGTCGCCCTCGTAGTAGGCCTCGATCAATTGCGTCGTGCCGTTGCCCCTGAAATCCCCGCTGTAGAGCAGGGCGGGGTGCCCCGGGTCGGCGTGGTACTGCGTGTTCAGCCCGACGTTGCCGACGACGTAGTCCATCCGTCCGTCGCCGTTGAAGTCCGCGGCCGCGATCGATGTCCACCAGCCGGTGCCGGCCGAGGCGAATCCGGCCCTCTGCGTCCAGTCCTCAAAGCCCTTGCCGGCGTTGTTGTGGAAGTACCGCACGCTGCCCCACTCGAGGGTCACCAGCAGGTCGGGCCAGCCGTCCCCGTCCACGTCGGTCCAGAGAGCGGAGGTCACCATCCCGACGTTGCGAAGCCCCGGGGCTAGCGTGTCGGTGACGTCCTCAAACCGGCCTCCCCGGTTGGCGAGGAGCGCGCTCCTCGGAGCCATCGGGTACTGGCCGGCAAGCACGCGGCCGCCGATGAAGAGGCCGAGCCGGCCCTCGTGGCTCCAGTCGGCGGCGGCCACCGCGCCCACGCTGAGCGGCAGCGGCGGCAGCGCGTCATCGGCCGCGGGCCTGAAGGCCCCGTGGCCGTCGTTGAGATAGAGCCTGGGCTGGTACTCCGGTGCATCGGCCGGCAGCGCGTTGCCTCCCTTGGTGACCAGCAGGTCCTCTGCGCCGGAGCCCGTCGCGTCAAACAGGAGCACCGGCCCGTCGTCGGCGCCGTTGGGCGCGGCGAAGGCCGCGCTGTCGCGCCTCTCGTACACTCCCGCATCGTTGGCATGCAGCACCTGCAGCGGGTCGAGCGTCGTCCCGGCGATGACCACGTCGTCCCGGCCGCTGCCGTAGACATCGCCCACGGCGAGCGACGGACCGCGCCGGTTCAGCCGCAGCGGCAGAAGCCTCTGCTCGTTCGTCTCGTCGACCACCTCCTCGCGCGACTTCAGGGACAGCCCGTCCTTCACGCTCGCCTCCTCGAACGGGGGGCGTGAGGGGGCCGCTGCGTCCGCCTTCGCCGTCGTGGCCTCGGTCGGCTCCGTCACGGTGAAGCGCCTGTCGACCGGCAGGTCCTGGAAGACCTGCACACGCCCGCTGGGCCAGGTGACCGTCATCCGCCGGATCGTCGTGTCGCCGCCGAGCCCGAAGTGCAGCATGGGCTCGCTGCTCGACATGTAGCCGCGGGCCAGGACGAGCTGGCGCACCTGCACTCCGAGGTCGCTCTCGAGCCGCACGGTCGCCCCCACTCCATAGCGGTTCGACGCCGTCCCGCGCAGGTCGATCACCACCCGGTGGCCCGTGTCGTTGTCGTTGCGCAGGATCGTCACGCCCCCGTTGTAGTTGGCGTACACGATGTCCATGTTGCCGTCCCCGCTGAGGTCGCCGAAGGCCGTCCCGAACGCCACCCCCTTCTGGTCCAGGCCCCACGCCGCTCCCACACTCTCAAACTGCAGGTCACCCAGGTTGCGGAACGCCAGGTGCGTCTCGTTCAGCACCGGGCTCTCCCTCATGATCCGTATGCGCTCCGCCATGGACTCCGCCCTGGCCACGCGGGCCGTCAGGTCCACATTCTCCTCCTTGTTCATCCCGTTGGTGACGAAGAGGTCCAGCCGGCCGTCATTGTCCAGGTCCTCGAACCTCACGGACCAGGTCCAGTCGGTGGAGGCGATCCCCGCCAGCTGCGCCGCCTCCAGGCAGCGGCCCGTGCCCGTGTTGATCAGAAGCGCGTTGTGCTGGTATTTCGGGGCCGCGTCCGATCCGTCCGGGACATCCCGCGTCTTGCTGCGCGAGGCCGCCTCGGAGCGCTGGTCCTCCTTGTGCGTCGTTCTGGCCATGTCCGCGACGAGGAAGTCGATCTGCCCGTCGTTGTTCACGTCGCCCAGGTCCGAGCCCATCGAGGAGAACGACGTGTGCGGGGCGACCGAGTTGATCACGTCGGTGAACGTACCGTCGCGGTTGTTACGGTAGAGCTTGTCGGGCACGCCGAAGTCGTTCGCGACGTAGAGGTCCGGCCAGCCGTCGTTGTCGAAGTCCCACCAGGTTGCCGAATGTCCCTGGCCCTCCCCGGAAATGCCCGCCCGGGCTGTCACGTCGGTGAAGGTGCCGTCGCGGTTGTTGTGGAAGAGGTAATCCTTCTGGCCGGCCGGACTCTTGGTGATGTCCAGGAGGTTCGTCACGATGTAGACGTCGAGCCAGCCGTCCCGGTCGTAGTCGCAGAACGCGGCCTGTACGGATGCGTCGACGACGTCGAGCCCGTAGGCGTGGGCCATCTCCTTGAAGGTGCCGTCGCCCTGGTTAATGTAGAGGAGGTTGGGGGCGTTGAAGCGGCAGACGTAGATGTCGAGCCGCCCGTTGTTGTTGATGTCGACGAACGTGGCTCCCTGGTTCCAGGCGTCGCCGGGACCTCCGACGCCCGCCTTGTCGGTAACGTCCTCGAATTTGTAGCCCCCGAGGTTCCTGAAGAGCCTGCACTTGCCGGTCTTGCTGACGACGAAGATGTCGGGCCGTCCATCCCCGTCATAGTCGCCGATCGCCACGCCGCAGCCGATTGAGCCCACCTCGAACTCCTGGTAGAGCTCCCCCCACATCTTCGGGTCATTATAGGGGTTGTCCGTGTGGACGCCCGTCTCGTCGGGGCTGAGCAGCGTGAACAGGGTCCTGCCCCTCGGGAAGGCCCGCGGGGCCAGCGGCTTCGACGTGATCGAGCCTGCGGCATCTGACGCCCGGGCTGGAGAGCCACCCGCCCAAAGCGCCGCGGCAGCCGTGAGTGCGAGCAGGATTGCGGCGCGTGTGTGGGGTCTTGGCATCGTCAGTATGCTGCTGCGGGCGGGGCCACGCTGAGCGAGGTGGAATGTGGCGTGACGACGGATTCGGAGGCAAGCCCCGAGGGCCAGCGCACGCGCACGCGCACGGGTGGGTTGGCGTCGCTGTAGGAGAAGAAGGAGGAGGGGGAGGACTGGCTGTAGTAGCCGCTGCCGGCGTGGACCTCGCTTATCTGGGAGGAGCCGTCGGAATACACGAGGGTGACGAGGGCGCCGACGGCGGTGGGGTTGCCCGCGGGGCCGCGCAGCGTGACGCGAAGCGGCCTGCGCCCGGGCAGGCCGCTGTTGTGGAACGCGAGCGTCGTGCTGTTGTTGCGGGTGACGATGAAGCTGGGCCAGCCGTCCTGGCCGATGTCGGCCAGGGCGAGCGCCTTGGCATCGCCGGCAACGATGAGGCGGCTCTCGGCGGGCGTGACGGCGCTGAAGTGGCCGTGGCCGTCGCCGCGCAGCAGCTGGCTGAGGCCGCCGTCAAAGCGGCCGACAAGGGGGATGGGGGCGTAGGAGTTCTGCACGGCGTAGATGCCGGCGTGGCCGTCGCCGAAGTCCCCGGCGACGAGGCCCTGCAGGGGCGATATCTGGGCGATGCGCGGCAGCGGCTCGAAGCGGAACGAGCCGTCGGGCTGGCTCAGGAAGACGCCGCTTTGCAGCTGCGTCGCCTCGAACCTGCGGGCCGCGGCGAGCCTGTCGGGGCCGACGATCTGCTCCAGGGTGGCGGCCGCGTAGGCGTCGTTGCGGGGAAACTTCTTGAGGATCGAGGGGATGACGGCCCCCAGGTCGCGGCGGGTCCTCCAGGGGTAGAGCTTGTCGCCCTCGTAGTAGGCCTCGATCAATTGCGTCGTGCCGTTGCCCCTGAAATCCCCGCTGTAGAGCAGGGCGGGGTGCCCCGGGTCGGCGTGGTACTGCGTGTTCAGCCCGACGTTGCCGACGACGTAGTCCATCCGTCCGTCGCCGTTGAAGTCCGCGGCCGCGATCGATGTCCACCAGCCGGTGCCGGCCGAGGCGAATCCGGCCCTCTGCGTCCAGTCCTCAAAGCCCTTGCCGGCGTTGTTGTGGAAGTACCGCACGCTGCCCCACTCGAGGGTCACCAGCAGGTCGGGCCAGCCGTCCCCGTCCACGTCGGTCCAGAGAGCGGAGGTCACCATCCCGACGTTGCGAAGCCCCGGGGCTAGCGTGTCGGTGACGTCCTCAAACCGGCCTCCCCGGTTGGCGAGGAGCGCGCTCCTCGGAGCCATCGGGTACTGGCCGGCAAGCACGCGGCCGCCGATGAAGAGGCCGAGCCGGCCCTCGTGGCTCCAGTCGGCGGCGGCCACCGCGCCCACGCTGAGCGGCAGCGGCGGCAGCGCGTCATCGGCCGCGGGCCTGAAGGCCCCGTGGCCGTCGTTGAGATAGAGCCTGGGCTGGTACTCCGGTGCATCGGCCGGCAGCGCGTTGCCTCCCTTGGTGACCAGCAGGTCCTCTGCGCCGGAGCCCGTCGCGTCAAACAGGAGCACCGGCCCGTCGTCGGCGCCGTTGGGCGCGGCGAAGGCCGCGCTGTCGCGCCTCTCGTACACTCCCGCATCGTTGGCATGCAGCACCTGCAGCGGGTCGAGCGTCGTCCCGGCGATGACCACGTCGTCCCGGCCGCTGCCGTAGACATCGCCCACGGCGAGCGACGGACCGCGCCGGTTCAGCCGCAGCGGCAGAAGCCTCTGCTCGTTCGTCTCGTCGACCACCTCCTCGCGCGACTTCAGGGACAGCCCGTCCTTCACGCTCGCCTCCTCGAACGGGGGGCGTGAGGGGGCCGCTGCGTCCGCCTTCGCCGTCGTGGCCTCGGTCGGCTCCGTCACGGTGAAGCGCCTGTCGACCGGCAGGTCCTGGAAGACCTGCACACGCCCGCTGGGCCAGGTGACCGTCATCCGCCGGATCGTCGTGTCGCCGCCGAGCCCGAAGTGCAGCATGGGCTCGCTGCTCGACATGTAGCCGCGGGCCAGGACGAGCTGGCGCACCTGCACTCCGAGGTCGCTCTCGAGCCGCACGGTCGCCCCCACTCCATAGCGGTTCGACGCCGTCCCGCGCAGGTCGATCACCACCCGGTGGCCCGTGTCGTTGTCGTTGCGCAGGATCGTCACGCCCCCGTTGTAGTTGGCGTACACGATGTCCATGTTGCCGTCCCCGCTGAGGTCGCCGAAGGCCGTCCCGAACGCCACCCCCTTCTGGTCCAGGCCCCACGCCGCTCCCACACTCTCAAACTGCAGGTCACCCAGGTTGCGGAACGCCAGGTGCGTCTCGTTCAGCACCGGGCTCTCCCTCATGATCCGTATGCGCTCCGCCATGGACTCCGCCCTGGCCACGCGGGCCGTCAGGTCCACATTCTCCTCCTTGTTCATCCCGTTGGTGACGAAGAGGTCCAGCCGGCCGTCATTGTCCAGGTCCTCGAACCTCACGGACCAGGTCCAGTCGGTGGAGGCGATCCCCGCCAGCTGCGCCGCCTCCAGGCAGCGGCCCGTGCCCGTGTTGATCAGAAGCGCGTTGCGGTGGTACATCGGGACGGAGGGGTCTCCCTCGGCAGTATCCTCGTCCTTCGCCCGCTCGGCGGCCTGGCCGCGCTGGTCGACCTCGTGGCTCGTGAAGGCCATGTCCGCGACGAGGAAGTCGATCTGCCCGTCGTTGTTCACGTCGCCTAGGTCCGAGCCCATCGAGGAGAACGACGTGTGCGGGGCGACCGAGTTGATCACGTCGGTGAACGTGCCGTCGCGGTTGTTGCGGTAGAGCTTGTCGGGCACGCCGTAGTCGTTTGCGACGTAGAGGTCTGGCCAGCCGTCGTTGTCGAAGTCCCACCAGGTTGCCGAGTGACTCTCTGATTCGCCGCTGATCCCCGCGTGTTCGGTCACGTCGGTGAAGGTGCCGTCGCGGTTGTTGTGGAAGAGGTACCCGCGCTGCCCGTTCGGGTGCTTCGCATTGTCGAGCAGGTTTGTGGCGATGTAGACGTCGAGCCAGCCGTCCCGGTCGTAGTCGCAGAACGCGGCCATCCCGGACGCGTCGACGACATCGAGCCCGTAGGCGTGGGCCATCTCCTTGAAGGTGCCGTCGCCCTGGTTGATGTAGAGGAGGTTGGGGGCGTTGAAGCGGCAGACGTAGATATCGAGCCGCCCGTCGTTGTTGATGTCGACGAAGGATACCCCTCCATCCCATACGCCCGGGACACTGGCGGCTCCGATTCCCGCCCTGTCGGTGACGTCCTCAAACCGGTAACCCCCGAGGTTCCTGAAGAGCCTGCACTTGCCGGTCTTGCTGACGACGAAGATGTCGGGCCGTCCATCGCCGTCATAGTCGCCGATCGCCACCCCCGTCCCGATGGCCCCGAATTCGAACTCCTGGTAGAGCTCCCCCCACATCTTCGGGTCATCATAGGGGTTGTCCGTGTGGACGCCCGTCTCGTCGGGGCTGAGCAGCGTGAACAGGGTCCTGCCCCTCGGGAAGGCCCGCGGGGCCAGCGGCTTCGACGTGATCGAGTCTGCGGGATCCGCCGCCGGGTCTCCGGGCCCCGCCAGAACGGTGAAGGCGGTGAGCGTTGCGATCAGGGCGATGCTCCTCGCCAGAGCAGCTCGCATTGTCGGATTTCTTCGGTTCTCGACAGCGAACATGGGATGTCGGCCATGGGACGAACCGGTGCCAGCAGAGTCAAGGCAGGTTTGGCCCCTCTGTTACTCGGGGCTGTTCTTGCCGCGATGTTGTTGGTAGGATTGCTTGCGTGCCTTCGAAAATCACCGCCGCCCCGATGACCCCAGCCAGTGCCGTGCGCCGGATACCGGGTTGGGCCCTGGCCTTGGTCCTGGTGCTGGCCCTTTGCCTTGTCGCCGTGGAGGCTGCCCTGCGCATCGAGCGTGTGCGCACTGTCTCGGGGCACGCCGGATGGTCCGCGGCTGAAACCGGGGGTGATGCGGCCTCGTGGCGTCCCCAGCTCATCGTCCCGGGCAACCTGAACTCGAGCTTCAAGTGGCTCGGGCAGACCCGCCTGATGTTGTCCACGGGCGAGCTGAGGGTGCGTCACATCGACTATGAGAACGCGCCTTTCGGCCACGACGTCCGTTCGCCGTCGCCGTACCGCTGGTGGCTGGGCTGCCTCGCGTGGGCGTGCCATGTTCTGACCGGCCAGCCCCTCGGGCCGGCCCTCGAGACCGCGGCGTTGGTTTCGGATCCGCTTCTGAATCTGCTGCTAGTGGCCTCCGTCACCGTGTTTGCCGCGCGCCGGCTCGGGTTCGCCGCGGCGGCAGTTGTCGCCGCGGCCAGCGCGGCGCTGTTCCCTCTCGCGGTCGCCTTTCTGCCGGGTGCCCCCGACGATCAGGGGCTGGGCCTGCTGGCCGGCCTCTGGAGCCTTCTGCCGCTCGTGGCCGGCATGCGGGCCGGGGCGCGCCAGCGCCGATGGTTTCTTACCGCCGGGATAGCCGCAGGCCTCGGGCTATGGGTGGGCGTCTCGAGCGAGGTTCCCGTCATCGCCGGGATCGCCCTCGGGGCCGTCTGCGCCGCTTGGGCCTGCCGCGGCGAGGCCGCCCCCCTGAATCCGGTTGAATGGAGGGCCTGGGCCGTTGGCGGCGCCCTGACGAGCCTCGCAGCCTATATCCTCGAGTATTTTCCCGCTCACCTGGGCTCTTGGGACCTGAGGGCGGTGCACCCGATCTACGGACTGGCATGGCTCGGTCTAGGGGAACTCCTCGTCTGGGCGACGCGTGCCATCCAGGGAGTCCGCCCCGCGTCGAAGCTGAGGGCCCCGCTCACCGCCGTATTCGCCGTCATTGCCCTGGCATCGCTCCCGCTTGCGATGAGACTCAACCACAGCGCGGCGTTTCTCGCGCCGGACATCACGATGCTGCGGCTCAACAGGCTCCCGAATGGCGCGGCATCCAAGGACCTGATGTCCTGGATCATCCACGAGGGCTGGAGCCCGACGGTCCTGGCAACCCTTCTTCCCCTGATCATGGTCGGCCCGGCCCTGTGGCTCATCCTGCGCAAAGGTACTGGAGGGGGAGCACGAGCCTCGCTCGCGGTCCTCCTGGGGCCCCTGCTCGTGGCAGTCGGTTTCGCGGGCCTGCGCCTGACTTGGTGGAACGGCGTGGATGTGGTGCTCCTCGCCATGGCGGGCGTGCTGACGGCCGTCCTTGAGGAAGAGGGGATTCACCGCATTTTTCGTCCGGCCTGGTTTGCGCTGGCGGCGCTCGTCGTCGCCCCAGGGCTCTTTCAGTCGTGGCCCCACTCCGAGTCCCGCGACAGCAACGCCCTGAATGAGCTCGAAGTCGTTGGCTTGATCGAGCGCGATTTCGGCCGCTGGCTCGCGTTGCATTCGCCTTCCGGCGGCGCCATTGTCCTTGCCCCGGCGAACGCCACCGCCGCCCTCCATTATTACGGAGGAGTGCGCGGTCTCGGCACGCAGGACCTGGAAAACCAGGAGGGTATTCAGGCCACGGTCCGTATCGTGAGCGCCTCCACCCAGGACGAGGCTCTCGACATGGTCGGCAACAGGGGGGTGAATTTTATCGTCATCCCATCCTGGGACAACCAGCTCGACGCCTTTGCGCGCCTGGGCCTGGGCAAGCTGGAGGGCTCCTTTATCCACAGCCTGCACCGTTGGGTGCTTCCGCCGTGGCTCAGGCCCGTGCCGTATCAGTTGCCGGTGATCCAGGGTTTCGAGGGACAGTCCATAGTCGTACTGCAATTTACGGAAGACCAGGACGATGCGCTGCTGCTCAGCCGCATCGCTTCGTACATGGTGGAAATGGACAACCTGGGCGTGGCTGCATCCGCGGGCGAGGCCCTTCGCCGTTTTCAGGCGGACTTGGACGCACTCGTGGGCCGGGCCGAGGTGCTCGTTGCCAACGGCCAGACCGACGAGTTTGCGCACACGGTTGAGACGATCATCGCCCGCCTGGGCACGCCCGGGGAGCGGTCTCTCCCGTTGGACCGCCGAGTCAGCCTGGCGGTCGTCCTTGCGCAGGCCCATCACCTGGACTTGGCCCGGATGGAATTGGGAAAATGCATCAGCGGGATCTCCGATGAGAACCTGCGTTCGCTGTCCATGGGCTCGTTGTACCATCTCCAGGTCCTCACCCGCGCCCTCAAGATGGAAATTGCGGATCCCAAGCTGCGCCAGCTGGCGCTCGACCTCTTGCCGCCGGACATCGAAAGCAAACTCGTCCGCTGACAGGGGGAGGCGCCGTCCGGGTTTCATGGGGCGGCCTGTGGGGGGAACGCGGACCGGGATGGTAACGTTACCCCAAAACCACCTGGCGCCTCCCTTTGATCGCCCTGATCGGGGGGTCGCCGTCATCCAAACCTGACGCACCTATTAATTTTTCGTTCAATTTTCAGGGGCTGGGGCAGGGGGAAGAGCTCACTTTTGGCAACCAAACTCAATTTGCGTATAATGGTTCTCATTCACAACGAGGTCCGTGGGCAGTATAAAGCACACGTTTTCCCCACTCGTCTTCTCGTGGTTCACCCCACAAAGCAGACCGTTTACCCCTTAACCCGGACAATTTGCCGACAGGTAATTGGTCCTTTTCCCAAACCCTAAGTTAAGTAAGTCCCAACAAACAAACAAATGCCTGCTAAACGTACTATGCTGCTGCGTGCCCTCACGGTCACTTCGGCGCTTTGTTTTGCGATTGTTCCAAGGATCGCGTCCGCACAGGCGGCGCCGCCCACGGACCAATCTACCTCGTCGACTACGACGACGGCCACCGCAACCCCTACTGTAACGCCTGGAACGGAACAGGAAGAGGCCATTGTCCTCTCCCCCTTCGTCGTTGACTCCGCTGAGGAGAAAGGGAGCTACAAGGCTAACAGCACACTCGCTGGAACGCGCGTGCGCACGGACTTGAACGACGTCGCCTCGGCGCTCTCAGTCGTCACCGCCCAATTCCTGCAGGACACCGGAGCCTCGAACGCCCAGGACCTCCTGATCTACACCCCCAACACGGAAGTCGCGGGCCTCAACGGTAACTTCTCTGGACAGGCCGGCAACGCCCAGTTCAACGAGAATTTGCTCACGCCCTCCACTACCACCCGCGTCCGTGGCCTCAGCTCCGCTGATAACACGCGCGACTACTTCCTGACGGACATTCCGTGGGATAGCTTCAACGTCGGCCGCGTCGACCTTCAGCGCGGACCGAATTCGATCCTGTTCGGCGTCGGCAGCCCCGGTGGTATCATCAACAACGACATCAACGACGCGGAATTCACAAATAATTACAACGTCCAGGACCGCGTCGGCAGTTACGGTTCCATCCGCAACTCCGCTGACTTCAACTACGTCCTCATCCCGAACGAGCTGGCCATCCGCCTCTCCTGGGTGAACGACGAGGAGAAATACCAGGAGCGCTACACGTTCAATAACACCACCCGCTACTACGCGGCGCTGCAGTACAATCCGAACCTCTTCGGCAAGGACAACCACACCTCGTTCCGCGTGAAGCTGGAAAAGGGCTCGGTCTCCTCGAACAATCCGAGGACGCTGCCCCCGGTCGACGAAATCACCCCGTGGTTCGCTTTCGGCAAGCCCCTCCTCAACGAGTACACCCCGGGCTACGTCAACGACGGTAAGCTCGAACAGGCGGTTCCCCTACTCGGCACCGCCGTGGTGGGTGGCTGGGCCCAGGGCCGCACCTACTGGCAGGACGTCCTGAGCTACTACAACGGTGTCCAGGGTGGAAAAGTCAACGGCAACACCCCCACCGAGGTGATCTCCGGCATGATCAACAACACGATCCTGAACCCGGCTGCCGCCGGTGTTTTACCGGGATCGGGTGTTGGCGACGTTCCCTTCTACAGGCCGGTCGGTGTTCCTGACTACAACCTCTATGCCGTGAATTCGGGCATGCCGGGCGGGTCTTACTATTCCGACAAGGTCCTGACGGATCCCTCGATCTTCAACTTCTTCGATTCGACCCTCGACGGCCCGAACGAGCGCCAGTGGCAGGGATGGACGGCGCTTAACGCCTCCCTCTCCCAGACGTTCTTCAAGGACCGCCTCGGATTCGAGCTCGTCTACGACCAGCAGAGCTACAACAACGGTCAGATCGGAAACATGGGTGGTCCGAACTACGCGATCTCGGTCGACGTAATGGAGACCTACGCCGACGGTTCCTATAACCCGAACTTCGGCAGGCCCTACGTCGCCGACTCCGACGCCTACGGCAACAACTCCGCGACGATCAACCGCAACAGCCTGCGTTTCACCACCACGGCTGAGCTCCGCGCATCGGACTTCCTCGACAAGAGCTCCTGGATCGCTCGTATCCTCGGTCACCATACCCTCACCTTCCTGGATGAAGAGGACCACAAGCGCGAGCAGGACATCAGCTGGGAGCAGTACGCCACCACGTCCGCGTGGGAGGAGCAGAACGACATTGCCCTCAACAGCTCGATCGCCGAGTACCGCCAGTACGACTGGGTGACGTACATCGGGCCGAATCTGCTCGGGCAATCGTCGGCTGCCGGCACCAACCTGGGCGCGATCGGCTTCATCATGTCGCCGGGTTCCGAGTCCGTGGTTCGCAACTACAACGCGACCTGGAACTCGACCACCGTCAGCCCGACGGCCCCGTACAACTACATCGATCCGACGACCGGAACACTCGATATCTCCACCCAGAGCTCCAATCCGGCCAACTATGTGGGCTGGCAGAGCACCTCGGTCAGCTGGCTCAACGCCAACAACAAGTCGGACTTCCCGAGCTTGGTCACCGGCGGGCAGAAGACCTCCTACGCGGACGCCTCCCAAGGCTTCACGTGGCAGGGCAGCATGCTTGACGATGAGTTCATACCGACCTTCGGCTGGCGCAAGGATCATGTGGTCAACTACCAGACCGCGGCCCCCGAGCTGTCATCCAGCACGTTTGTCGCCACGGATTACGGCCTGGATCCCACAACCCGCCGTGAGGCGGTGGGTGAGACAAAGGCCTACGGCGCGGTGTATCACTTCCCGAAGTTCCTGACGAACTGGATGGGCAACGGAACAACATTCAGCCTGTTCTTCAACCATAACTCGAACTTCGAGGCGCAGGCGCCCCGCACCAGCCTCCTCGGCGACACGCTCCCGAACCCGACCGGCAAGACCAAGGAATACGGATTCATCCTGAGCACGCTCAACGACAAGGTCTCGCTGAAGGTCAACTGGTACAGGACGGGCATTCAGAATGCCACGCTGGACTCGAGCAACGACGCCGGCCTCGGTGGCAACGGCTACCAGATATGGGCCCTTCCGGCCTGGGGTTACCAGTTCGCGACCCTCCTTCAGATGGGCACGCAAGGTCTCGAGACCCCGAACAACTACGCCTACGACTGGAACTATGCCAACAACGACCAGACGGCTGGAATCGCGGGCCACACGGGCAACACGCAGTACACACAGAACCCGAACGATCCCGATGTCGCATTGGAACAGCAGATCATCAATGCATGGATCAACACCCCGATCCCGGCCGGCTTCTTCGCGGCCTACGGCCTGCATCCCAACTCCATCAATCCGGCCCTGGCGAAAGCCTCGGGCAACCTGGTTGACGGCATGGGCGGCACGAGCCAGTTCAACCCGAACAGCTGGAACAACGACCAGCCCGGTTCCCTCAATCCCGTCACCACGGTGGACACGCTGTCCCGAGGCGAGGAGTTTGAGCTGAGCGCGCAGCCGACGCGCAACTGGAACGTCTCGGTGAACTACACCCGCACGTTTGCGACGCACGAGAACATCGATGCGCTCACCGCGGGCTTCATGGGTCAGATCACCCAGTGGTTCGCGGGTCCCGCCGGTCAGCTGCGCCTCTGGGGTTCGGGTGGTTCGCCGATCGACCAGAGCTGGGTCGACTACGTCTACAATCCGTACCTGGTCGAGGTTAACTCCTCCGGTCAGTCGGCCCCTGAGGTCTCACCCTGGAGGCTTAACTTGGTCACGACCTACCAGTTCGACCGCGGCAAGCTGAAGGGCTACTTCATCGGTGGCGCCGCCCGTCTCGAGGCCGGCCGAATCGAAGGGTACCAGTACAGCCCGACGCTTCAGACGCTCGACGTCACGAAGCCCTGGATGGGGCCGAATGATGAGCACTACGACCTGTGGTTTGGCTACTCCAAGCGGATCTTCGCCAACAAGATCAACTGGCGCATTCAGGCCAACCTCCACAACGTGCTTGAGAAGACGAAGCTGGTCGCAGCCCAGTACGAGCCTGACGGCAGCCTCGCGCTACTGCGCATCCAGGACGGCATGAGCTGGCAGTTGACGAACTCGTTCGACTTCTAAGCCAGACCGAACGTCCACGGACACTATTCAAGCCCGGCAGCGAAAGCTGCCGGGCTTTTTTGTGTGCGCCTTTCTGAGCAGGCGTCGCGCCTGCGATGGGCGGGATCGCAGCGGACTCGCGTAACCAAGCTGGCCGGGTTGGGCTTGCAGCCGGCGAGCCGCCTGCTCCGCAAAAGGCAACGCGGCTCGCCTCCGGGATTCCCCGAGGGCGCGGCGCCTTCGATCATTCGTGGGGTCAGTCCAACGCTGTCAGGCCATCCTTTCCTGAGAAGGGATGTCGCGGTCACTCGCGCATGACGCCCCGGACCGAATGCCATCTGGGTACCTAGCGCAAAAGAGAACGGGATCGGGGGCGCCTAAGGGATGCAGCCATGGCTGCTGGGTAGCCTAGCGTAGCATCTGCCTCGCAATCGCGAGGTTGCGGCGCGCATCGGCATAGTCCGGCCTTATGCGGAGGGCCTCCTCAAAATGGGCGATGGCTTCCCGGAGGCGGCCCGGCGAGGCGGCCAGGGCGATCGCCAGGTTGTTGTGAACCTCCGCATCTGCCGGCTGGAGGCGCAGTGCCGCCTCAAACGAGGAGATGGCGTCCGGCAGACGTCCCGGGGCCTCCGTGAGGGCCAGTCCGAGATTGTTTCGGGCCTCGACATAGGAGGGATTGAGGCGCACCGCCTCTTCAAAATGCCCGATGGCCTCCAGCAGGCGTCCGGGCTGGCCGACGATGGCCAGTCCAAGGTTGTTGTGCGCTTCGGGATAGTCGGGTTTGAGACGCAAAGCGGCCTCATATTCCGGGATTCCGTCGCCCGCCTTCCCACTGATGCCCGCCAGTGCGGATCCAAGATTGTTATGAGCTTCGGCGAAATCGGGGTTGGCCGCCAGGGCTGCGCGATACTCGGCTGCGGCCTCGGGCAATCGGCCGGGGCTCCTCGACAGGGCGACGCCCAGGTTGTTGTGGGCCTCGGCGTACTCCGGATTGACCCGCAGGGCCTTTCGGTACTCGGCGATCGCGTCGGGCAGGCGACCGGGCGTATCCGCCAGCACCATTGCGAGGTCGCTGTGCGCCTGCGCGAAGTCGGGATCGATCCTGAGGGCCGCCTCGTATTCGGAGATGGCGTCGGGTGCACGGCCGGGGATCCCAGCCAGCACCTGTCCCAGGTCGTTGTGCGCCTGGGCGAAGCCGGGATCGAGCCTGAGGGCGGCCTTGTATTCGAGGATCGCCTCGGCCTCGCGGCCCTTGATGCCCGCCAGGGCCGTGCCCAGGCTGTCGTGCGCCCTCATGTAGCCGGGGTCGAGGCGGAGCGCCTCCCTCAATTGGGCGATGCCCTCCTGAAGGCGGCCTGGCGTGCGGGCGAGCGCGGTGCCCAGCTTGGTATGGGCCTCCACGTAGCCGGGATCGATCGTCAGGGCCGCCTCATATTCCGCTATCGCGCGCGACAGGGATCCCGGGGTCCGCGCCAGCACGGAGCCGTAGGCACTGTGAGCGCGCGCGTTGGTCGGACATTTTCGGACGGTGTCGGCCCACAGCGTGCCTTCGCTGGCGAAGTCCCTGTTGCGCAGGAAGCTTAGGCTGCCGAGCAGGACGGCCAGCAGCGCCAGTGGGGAAAGGCATCGGCGCCCCATCGCGCGGTACGACCCGAGAACCAGGGCGCACGTGACGGCCGCAAGCGGCAGGTACATGCGGTGCTCGGCCATCGGCTGCGCCGCGACCGGGATGACGCTCGACGTCGGGGCGAGGATGAGAAGGAACCATGCGAACGCGAAGCCGATGGCGGGCCGGAACCGGAGCGCGAGGGCCGCGGCCACGATGAGGGCCGCCAGGAACAGGGCCTGCGGCCAGACTTCAGCGGGCCTGCGGATGACCTCCATTCCGTAGTCGAAGACCAGCGGATGGGGCCATAGGGCCAGCCCCACGTAGGTGGCGACCGAGCGGCAGGAGGTCAGCGCGTAGTCCCACGGTCCAACGTTGTAGCCAAAGCCCACTGCGCGGCTGCCATGGTTCAGCGCGAGGCCTGCGAGCAGCAGCCAAGTGGAGGCGGCCCCCAGGTAGTAGCGCCAGCGCAGGCGAAGCGCCCCGCGCACGGAACCGGAGCAGAAGGTGCGATCGTAGAGCAGCACGATGAGGGGCGCCGTGGCGATGACCTCCTTGGTGAGGGCGCCCAAGAGGCAGGCGAGCACCGAGGCAAGATACCACCGACCTGGCCTCGTTGCCTCCTGGGCCACAACGAAAAGGTAGAGAGTCAGCAGATAGAAGAGGCCCATCAGGGACTCGGCGCGCTGCGAGACGTAGGTCACCGCCTCGGTCTGGAGGGGATGCAGCGTCCATAGCATCGCGGTGAGAAGCGCGAGAAGCCGCGCATCTTGGCCAAACCGGGCTGCAAGAGCCCCCTTGGCCAGCGTCCTGGCGACAATACCGAAAAGCACAAGGCCGGCCGACGCATGGATCAGCAGGTTGATCGCATGGTAACCGAGCACGCCGAACCCCCCCCATGCATGGTTCAGGGCAAAGGTCAGGTTGAGCAGCGGCCGGCCGCTGGTCGGCAGCCCGGGCGGAGGGGACAATGCACTGCCTAGGTGGCTTACGGAGGGGTTCGTTGCGATTGCAGCCGCGTCGTCCAGGATGAACGGGACCCCCAGGCTGTTCGAGTAGGCCAGCCCGGCGGCGAGCACGATCACCGAGGCGGCCGCCACAGTGCCCCATCGACCCTGGAAGAAAGCGCATCCCTGGGAAGGCGGGACGCCCCCGGGACCGTCTTGGACTCCAATTGGCACGGCAGGAGCCCAATCCACGGGGCCTGGATCGGCAACTATTATACGGGAGGTAGGGAGGCCTGGGGGGCCTTTTCCAGCCGGTCGTACCAGTTGAACTTTATGTAGACCGAGGTGACCGCCAGCACGACAAAGATGATGGCCGCCCAGTTCCACTGCTTGAGGACGATGTAGATGGGAAGGGTCACCAGGCAGAGCTGCCAGACGATGCCCACCGCGACGTTGGTGAGGTCGTGGGCTGCGGCGTCATTGGGGACAAAGGAAGGGTCCTCGCGGACTACCATCTCGCGGATCGGTCCCCACCAGCCCCACGGATTGACGGTCTTGTAGAACTTCTTCAGGACCTCGTCGTCCTCGGCCTTGCTCATGAAGGTTCCCGCAAGGCAGCCCCCGAGGGAGATCAGGAGCAGGACGGGGAAGGTGTAGAGGGCGTTGAAGCTGCGGCCGGTGACCTCCTCAAGGAGCAGGAACAACACAGCGCCCAGGATCCCTGAAACCATGCCCCAGAAGTACCCGTAGCCATTGAAGCGCCACCAATACCACTTCAGGACGTTGGCTGCGACGAAGGCGCTGTAGAGGGCCCCCACCAGCCACATCATCACAGTCGTGATGCTGGTCGTCACGAGCCCGCAGGCGATCCCGACGAAAAGGAACAGGATCGAGACAATCCTGCTGAGCGCCACTTCCTTGCGTCCGCCGGCGTTGGGGTTGATGAAGCGCTTGTAGATATCGTTCACGACATAGGCCGGGGCCGCATTCAGCGTGGCCGCGAAGTTGGACATGAACGCCGCGGCGAGGCCCGCCAAGAGGAATCCCAGGACGCCGGTGGGTACCTGGGCGTTGAGCACCAGGGGCAGTATCTTTTCGAAGTCCGGAGTGGCCTGCGACTGGAGCTGCGGCATGCAGAAGGCGAGGGCCAGGACCGTGATTCCGGCGATCATCATGTAGCGGGGGAACATCAGCACCAACGTGACCATGCCGTTCATGAGCGAGGCCTCCCGGGGGTTTCGCGTGGCGAGGATGCGCTGCATGTCGTAGTTCGGAGCGGGACCGGCGAGGCTCGCCAGGACGCCCTTGAAGAACATCAGCCCGAAGATGATCGTGAAGAACTCGTTGCCGTCCTGTCGGATCGCGTCGTTGGCGGTCTTGAGGATCCCGTCCCAGTTCATGCCGAGCTTCCAGCCGAAGAAGGGGTTCATCCACCCGGGGGGAATGTTGCGCGCGATCATGTCGGGAGACACCTTCACCAGGGCGATGACGCCGATCGTAAGCGCGGTGAGCGTCAGGATGGTGAACTGCGCGACCTCGGTGATCACGACGCTCACCATGCCCCCCTTGATCGCATAGAGCGCTGTCAGGCCCAGCAGGATCATGGCGTAGATGTTCTCGTCGGTGAAGATTCCGGTCGTGGTGTTGGTGAAGCGCCACGGCAGCATGACCACCGCGAATTTCCCGATTCCCTTGAAGGCGTAGGCTAGAAGCCCGATCACGTTGACCAGTGCGAAGACCACGACGCTCAGGTGGGCCAGCGTCGCGCCGCGGTCGTTGCCGAAACGGGTCTGCATCCACTGGGCGCCGGTGAGCACGTTCGAGCGCCTGAGCCAGGTGCTCATGAACATCATCAGGAAGATCTGGTTGAACGTGGGCCAAACCCAAGGCAACCAGATGCTCTTAAGTCCATAGATGAACAGAACATAAACAAGCCACATGGTGCCGCTGATGTCGAACATGCCCGAGGCGTCTGAGACGCCGAGCATGTACCAGGGCAGCGTCTTCCCGCCGAGGAAGTAGCTGTCGAGGTCCTTGGATCCCTTCCGGGACACCCAGAGTCCGATGGTGATGACGGCGATGAAGTAGCCGACGATTATTCCGATATCCAGGGCGTGCAGCTGCATGGGGTTACGCGAAGGCGGCGGCGGAGGGGACTCGTGAGGGGGAATGCGGCCACGATTCGGAGGTAGGATGGTTGGAAAGGGTGCGGTGCAGGGCAAACAAATCCCGCGACAAAAAGCGGGTGGGGCGCGGCACGGTGCGCAGGGCATTTTCCTTGCGGGGTTGATCCCGCGGTGCCGCGATGGAGGGGAACCCCTTCCCAAATGCGAATCCCACGCGCCCTCCTCGTCCTCCTCGCCCTTTCAACCGGCCTTCGGGCAACCGCGGGAGGCCCGGCGGATGCCGCCCAGCTCTCGGGCCTGGCGGCCTCTGCCGAGAAGGAGCTGCGCGGGAACATTCTCCCGTTCTGGCTGAAGAACGCGCGCGACCGCGAGCATGGCGGGTTCCACTCCTTCATCGGCGAGGACATGAGCGTCAGGGACGACGTTCCCCGCGGTGCGCTGCTCACCAGCCGCATCCTCTGGACCTTCTCGGCGGCCTATCGCCGCTACCAGGACCCGGCGTACCTCGAGATGGCGCGCTGGGCGTACCGCGACCTGCTCGACCGCTTCACGGACCCCAAGTTCGGCGGCCTTTACTGGACGGTGTCCACCGACGGGAAGCCCCTCGACGCCCACAAGCAGATCTACGGGCAGGTCTTTGGCATCTACGGGCTCACCGAGTACTACCGGGCCACGGGCGACAAAGCCGCGCTCGGCCAGGCCGTCGCCCTATACCGCCTGGTCGAGAAATTCGCCCACGACGGCGTGAACGGCGGCTATTTCGACTCCCTGTCGCGTGAATGGGGCCACCAGGAGGGGCCGCGCTCGAACCTGCTGGGCGACGCCCCCAAGTCCCAAAACTCCCACATCCACATCCTCGAGGGCTTCACGAACCTGCTGCGGGTGTGGCCGGATGAAGGGCTGCGGGCGCGCCAGCGCGAACTGATCGAGCTCACGCTCGACCGAATCATCGACACCCGGACCCATCACCTCGTCCTCTACATGAGGGACGACTGGACGCCGATCGGCGACGACATCTCGTACGGGCACGACATCGAGCTGAGCTGGCTGGTGGTCGAGGCGGCTCAGGTCCTCGGGAACCCGGGGCTCCTGGCGAGGGCGAAGAAGGAGGCGGTCCAGATCGCCGAGGTGACCAACCAGCAGGGAATCGATTCCGACGGCGGCGTCTACAACGAAGGCAACCCCCGGGGCCCCACCAACACCAACAAGGAGTGGTGGGAGCAGGCCGAGGCGGCGGTCGGCTTCCTGAACGCCTACCAGATCTCGGGCAGGGCGGATTATCTCGCCGACTCGCTCAGGAGCTGGCGCTTCATCCAGGGCCGGTTCGTGGACCCCGTGCACGGAGACTGGCACAACACGCTGCGGCGCGACGGCACGCCGATCCTCGAACTGAAGGGGCGTTTGGGCGGGACGTTCAAAGAGGCGAAGCAGAGCATCTGGAAATGCCCGTACCACAACAGTCGCTCCTGCATGGAGCTGATCGACCGGGTGGGCGAGCTCTCGAGGGCGGCGCCCGGCAGCTGACGGGCGCCCTTCAGCCGGCGAGGAGGAGTTCCAACATGCGCCGGTCGAGTTTGTGGCCCTTGAAGTCCTCGTAGACCACGTCGGCGCGGTTGCTGTCAAGGACGCCGAAGGGGCCTCTCAGGTTCCATAGGGACCATCCCCAACCGGCTTCCTTCCAGAGGGCGAGCAGGTCGCCCATCCACCCGAGGCAGGCGTCGTGGGGCGTCAGGTTGAAGCAGCCCCATTCGCCGACATGGATGGGAACACCGAGGTCGGCCAGGGGCTTCCACTTGGCGATGAGCTCCGTGCGGAGCTTCTCGCGGTCCCATCGCACGCCATGCTTGTCCAACATCGGCCACGTGGGTCTTTCGAGCGACTCAAACTCGTTCGGGGGCACCCACGTCGCCGTGTAGTGGCTGATCATCTTGGGCAGGTAACCCCGGGTGCTCTGGACGATCCCCTGGTCCACCAGGCCCATGACTGGGGTCTGTCCGATGTCCGCCCCGTCCGCCACGATGAGGCGATCGGGGCTCACCTCGCGGATCGTTGCGATGAGCGCACGGGCTATCTGCACGTAGCGCGACTGGTCGGGCATGAAGGGGGGCTCGTTGAAGAGATCGAAGCTGAGCTTCGAACTCGGGATGTCCCGGTAGCGCCGGGCGAGGTGCTCCCAATGGTGCTGGGCCGCGGAAAGGGCCTTCTGCATCTCGTCGGGCGCGCTGCCGAAGAGCTGGAAGGGCTCCATCTCTCGCCCGTTCACGCAGTAGCCCGGGATGCGATGGAGGCACAGGTTCACGTAGATTCCGTGCCTGCCCGCCATCGCGATCGCGTCGTCCAACGGCTTGATGGCCTCGTCGTTGATGCTCATCCAGTCCTTCGGGTCCGACCAGGACCAGTAGGAGACGGGCAGCCGCGCAAAGTTGAATCCCCACCCGGCCATCCACTCGAAGTCGCTCTCCCGGAAGGAGAGGGTGCGGCCGCCGCGGCTCGCTCCCTGGATGTTGAACCCGCGCCAGCGGGGTATCTTGGGCTGCGAGCGGGCCGCGCCGCCCTGGGCGCGGGCGGTGCCCGCAGCCCATGCGCCCGCGAGGGCTGCGGCCGAGGTTCCTATGAAGTGTCGTCGTGTGATCATGGTGTCAATGGATGGAGCGCGCGGGGGCGCCGGTGTGGGCTGCGACGCCCTCCAGCCCCGAGACATCCAGGCCGGCGCAGCCGGAGGCGTCCAGGGCGTACTGGAAGTAGTCGGGAGGGTTGGGGCCCCAGGTGACGCTGCAGTCGCGGAAGGCGACCGCCGAGGCGTCGCGCAGCAGGAAGCCGCTCGTTCCCATGCGGGGAAGGCCCTCTGCGGCGTTCGGCCGCAGGTCCTGCTGGCCGCCCTCGAAGCGAGAGGGCCGCACAATGTGGATCGAGACCTGGTCAAAGGAGAGGTTCTCGATATGGCCAGGCTCGGCCGCGTAAACCACGGCGCCATTCTCGGAGGTGCAGAGCAGATTCGAAAAGCGGATGTCGCGGATGACGCCTAGCCTCGTCTTCTGCGTCCAGGGAAGGGCGAGCACCTGGATCGGCTCTCCACGGCCCCACCACCTCGAATCAAAGATCCTCGTCTCGATGATCAGGTTCGAGAAAAGGACGCGCTCAATCGTGCCTCCGAGGCTCAGGCGCACCGCCACGCCACGGTGGCTGTCCTTGATGACACAGTCGCTGACGACGACGTCGCGGATCGGGCCCGCCGCATCGCAGCCGAGCACCACGCCGCAGGAACGGGTCGTCAGCGTGCACCCGGTGATGACGATGTTCTCGCAGGGCCTCGATACCCCCTCGCTGAGCGGGGCCGTCTTGAGCGAGATGCAGTCGTCGCCGGTCGTGATGTGGCAGCCCCTCACGCGAACGTTGGACGACCAGTCGATGTCGAGGCCGTCATTGTTGGGCATCAGCAGGTCGCCGTCGATACGCAGCGCGTCGACCAGGACGTCATCGCAGCCGAGGAGCCTCAGCGTCCAGAACGCGGAGTTGGTCAGGCTGAAGTCGCGCAGCAGCACGTGCCTGCAATTCTTAAGGAGCATGGCGAAGGGGCGCTCGTCGACGCAGGTGTAGATGTCCGGTCCGCTCCCTGTCACATAGGCCATCTCGTTGCCGTCGATTCGCCCCGGTCCTGTCACAGCGATGTCGTCGGCGCCGTCGGCGTAGACGATGACTCCCATTCTGGGCACCGGACCCGGGTCAAAGGCGACCGGAGGATGCGAGAACCTCGTGAAATCGGCGTTGTGGGGGCTGCCGACAAGGAGGGCTCCACGCTCCAGGTGCAGGTCCACGTGGCTCTTGAGGATCACGGTGGCCACCGTGATCCTGGTTCCCGCCGGAACCACGACCTGTCCACCGCCGTGCGCCGAGCAGTCATCAATCGCCTTCTGGATCGCCTGGGTGTCCGCGACGATGCTGGCGCCTGTGGCCCCATAGTCGACGACGTTGAATGTCACTGCCGACGGGACGGCGAGGGCTGCGGGGGCAAGCAGCCAGGCGGCCATGAGGAGGAGGTGCTTTGCGGGGGGCATGCGCATGAATCAGGGGTCGAAGCCTAAGGGGCGCCGGGGGTTGCGGACGCGGGAACCGGTCCAAGACCGCCCAGTTCCCGGATGTTGTCAAACCGACTAGAAACCGGCTCCCCGGGGGGGGAGAACGGCATCTCAACTAGCTGGTAAAGGATCTCATTAACAGTTACAAATCTTCCAGCTACCTTCACCCTCTGATAACTCCAGCTCAGGCGAACTCTCTGTCTGCTCGCGCTTTCCAAGCGCGGGCTCTCCAAACCCCCCCATCCCGATGAAGCTAAAGATTGTAGGTTCCGCATTGCCGAATATCCCGTGGCAGCCCAAGCCAGCTGACAACCCCGACACCGCATGGCGTTACAGCGAGAACCCCGTGGTCGGCCGCAGGCCGCTGCCCAGGGTCACCGGGATCTACAACAGCGCGGTTGTTCCCTGGAAGGGCGGTTTCATCGGTGTCTTCCGCACGGAGGGAATGGACAGGATCCCCCACCTGCATGTGGGCCGAAGCCCCGACGGCTTCAAGTTCACGTTCGAGCCGAAGCCGATCAACCTGCGCTGCGACGACCCCGAGGTCCGCAGGTTTGAGTACGCCTATGACCCGCGCGTCACGAAGATCGGCGGCGTCCACTACGTCACCTGGTGCAACGGCTACCACGGCCCGACGATCGGCATCGCGAGGACAAGGGACTTCGTGAAGTTCGAGCAGCTCGAGAACGCCTTCCTTCCCTACAACCGCAACGGCGTCTTGTTCCCCCGCAAGTTTAACGGCAAGTTCCTGATGATGAGCCGGCCTTCCGACACGGGGCACACCCCGTTCGGCGACATCTTCGTCAGCGAAAGCCCGGACCTGGTCCACTGGGGCCGCCACCGCCATGTGATCGGCCGCGGGGGCCCATGGTGGCAGGGCACCAAGATCGGCGCGGGACCGTCTCCCATTGAGACGAGCGAAGGCTGGCTTCTCTTCTACCACGGCGTGACGACGACCTGCAACGGGTACGTCTACTCCATCGGCGCCATGCTGCTCGACCTCGACGAGCCCTGGAAGGTCATCGCCTGCCTGAGGGAGCCGCTGATCGTGCCGGAGGCACCCTACGAGGTGACCGGCTTCGTCCCGGGCGTCTGCTTCCCGGTGGGCTGCCTCTGCGACTCGGCGACGGGTCGCATCGCGATCTACTACGGCGCGGCCGACACCTTCACCGCGCTCTGCTTCTGCGACGCGAATGAGGTCGTGAGCTTCATCAAGGCCAATCCGCTGAAGAAATGACCGCCCGGGGTCCGGCGCTTGCCAACGGGGACTGAAGATTTCACGTTCTCCCCGTGAAAGCCCACGTCCTGCTGGTTTTTCTGACCCGCTTCGAGGAGAGCATGGGGATGCTCAAGGGGATCGCCCATTTCGAGCGCACCCACCACCTGTGGACGGCCTTCCATGACGACCAGGCCCGCAGCGAAGTCGACCCCCACTGGGTTCGCAGCAAGAAGTGGAACGGAGTCATCAGCCGGCACACGACGCCCCTGATGGTGAATGCGTGCGCCGAGCGCAACATCCCCCTGGTCGACCTGAACGACTGCCCGATCTACCCGGGCGTCCCGAAGATCCGGCCCGACAATGTGGGCATGGGGCACATGGGGGCGGAGCATTTCATCGAGAGGGGCTACCAGAAGTTCGGGTACTGCGGTTTCGCGAACGCAACCTGGTCGAACGAGCGCTGCAACGGCTTCGTGGAGGCGGTCCGTCTCGCGGGGCGAGAATGCGCGGTCAACGACGTGGAGTACCCGGGAGACATGACCCCTTTCTGGGACGACGAGCAGATCGGCAAGCTGGCGCGCTGGCTCGAGAAGCTCCCCAAGCCGATCGCGCTCATGGCCTGCAATGACATGAGGGCGCAGCAGATCATCAGCGCGGCCCACTCCAAGGGCATCCTCGTGCCCGAGGAGGTGGCCGTCCTTGGAATCAACAACGACACGGTGCGCTGCGAACTTTCGGACCCCGCTCTCTCGAGTGTCGCGCCCAACGCCTTCCAGTCCGGCTACCGGGCGGCCGAGATACTGGCCGGAATGCTTGAGGGCCGCGCGATGGGCGCGATCGACCTGCGGGTCGAGCCGGTGGGCGTGGTCACCCGGCACTCCACGGACATCCTCGCCGTCGAGGACCGCAACGTCGCCGCGGCCCTGAGCTTTATCCGCGAAAACGCCTGTAGGGGCATCACGGTCGAGGAGGTGCTCCAGCACGCCCACGCCTCGCGCAGCCAGGTGGAGCGCAAGTTCCGCCAGCATATCGGCCGCTCCCCGCAGGCCGAGATCCGCCGCGTCCAGCTCAGGAAGATCCGGCAGCTGCTCATGGAGACTGATTTTCCGCTCAAGCGCATCGCCGAGCTGACCGGATTCGAGCACATGGAGTACATGTGCGTCCTCTTCAAGAGGATGACCGGCACCTCGCCGGGCAATTACCGCGAGAGGATGCAGGACAAGACGCTCGTCGGCTCCACGCCCTCGGAGGGCACCCTCAGACAATGACCCGAATCCCCATGACCGCGCTGCGCATCACGTTGCTGGCCGCCACCCTCCTGGCATGCACTTCAGCCCGGGCCAAGCCCGTCGAGTTCGAGTTCGTGCCGCCGGACAGCCAGATCGACCCCAATCCCTATTCACGCGAACTCTGGGCGCAGGTGACGACCCCTTCGGGCCGGACGCTGACGCTGCCCGCCTTCTATGAGGACGGCGGCGTGTTTGCGGTGCGGGCCCGGCCGGACGAGGCCGGCACCTACCGTTTCGGACAGGTCTCCGAAACGACGCGCGGGCTCCGCACAGGCGGGCTGGTCGTGAGCCTGGTGACAGCGTCGTCTGTCGACATTGCCTCCCGCACGCGGCTGCCGGCCATCATGCGCGATCCGAGGGAGGAGAAGCAGTTCATCCGCTCCGACGGGCACCCCTACGTTCCGGTGGGCGCCGACCTCGCCTGGTCGACCGACAAGGGCGCTGATCCAGTCCCGTACTACCAGGCGGCCTTCCCGGCCTACGCCCGGGCCAACCTCAACTGGATGCGGATCTGGATGACGCACTGGGACGGGCTGAACCTGGACTGGCTGCCCAAGGAGATGGGGCCCTCGCCCAAGGCGGGTACCCTCAGCGAGGACGTGGCGCGCAGCTGGGACCGGATCATCTCCCTGGCCGAGGAGAACGGGGTCTACATTCAGGTGGTCCTCCAGCATCACGGCGAGTACACCACCTACAACGACTCGGTCTGGGCCGAGAACCCTTGGAATGCGGCCAACCCCGGCGGCTTCCTCAAGGGGCCCTCCGATTTCTTCACGGATGCGAACGCACGGGCGGCCACGCTCCTGAAGTACCGCTACATCGTGGCGCGGTGGGGATGGTCGCCCGCGGTGCTCTCGTGGGAGCTCTTCAACGAGGTGCACTGGACCAATGCGATGCGGGAGGGCCACGAGGCGGACGTCGCCCGCTGGCATTCCCTCATGGCCGACTTCCTCCGCTCCGTGGACGTCTACGGCCACCTCGTGACGACCAGCACCGAGAACCTCCGCAGCCCGGTCTACGAGAAGCTCGATTATTACCAGCCCCACCTGTACGCGTCCAACATGGTGGCTGGCGCGCGCCTCTTTGCCGAGGAGGTCTCGAAGCTTCACCGGCCGGTCTTCTACGGCGAGGAGGGAGGCGAGCGCTCCGGCCTGCCCTCGGACGTGATGGAGGCCGGGCTCGACCTCGTTCCGCCCGTCTGGGCCAGCATCATGGGGCAGGGGGGCATCCCCGCGCAGCCCTGGGACGGCTGGAAGCTGCTCAAGCAGGGCAGGCTGGGCGAGCTGGGCGCCGTTTACCGTTTTCTTGCCCTGAACGGCGTCGTGGCCCAGAGGGACCTGCAGCCGTTCTCGGCCGTGGTGGAGACCCGCGAGCGGGTCCCGCTCGCCATCCGCGCCGGCGAATACTGGCAGCACCGCGCCCCCCTGGACCTCGCCTATCCCCTCGACGGGCGCGAGCCCCTCGAGGCAGGCGACATCGCCGCCACGCTGGTGGCAAAGAAGAGCGTGGCCGAGGGTTTTCCGGACCGGGCGACCTATCGGCTCGACCTGCCGCACCGCAGCGCGATGAGCGTCCACGTGGACTCGGTCGCGGCCTCCGGCGGGGGCCTGCGTGTGAGCGTGGACGGGAAGGAGGTGGCCTTGCACCAGTGGGCCGGCGGCGCCACCCCGGACCCCGCGGTGCTTGAGTTCAAGGTGCCCTCGGGCCGGCACACGATCCTGCTTGAGGATCCCGGCCCTGACTGGGTGGGTGTGAGCGAGATCGACACGGGGATGAAGGAGCCCGTGCTTGCCCTCGTGGGCCGGCGCAACAGCCGCTTCATCGAGGCCTGGGTCTGGCATCGCTCCAATCTTTACGCCCTCCATCCGGCGGCGCCGGCCTCGGGCACGGTCGTCTTCGACGCCGTCCCGGCGGGATCATGGAAGGTGACCTGGTGGGACACGGAAAAGGGCGTGCCCAAGTCGTCGAGCACCGTGCAGCACGCCGGCGGCACCCTCAGGATTGCGACCCCGCCGATCGAGCGCCACGCGGCGGTCGTGCTCTCCGTCGCCCCATAGCGTCCGGGCCCTACTGGCCCTGGACGATGTGGCCGCGCGCGTTGATATAGACCGGCTCCTCGTAGTCGCCGAGGTAGTCCTTTATCCAGTAGTTTCCCGTCTTCCTGAAGGACTCGTAGCTCGTGAAACGGAACCGGTAGACCGGCATCCGGACAATGGTCGGCGCCCTGTCGGGGAAGGGGTCTGCCTTGAAAAGAGCCATCACATCGGCGTTGCGCTCGACCAGCAGCGCCGCGACACGGGGAATGACCGTGGCGCTCGGGATGTTGACTGCCAGCTGGAGGGCCGCCTCGAAGCGGTCGAACCACGGGGCCACGTAGGGGCAAATCCGGTTCGGGTACTGGGGTTTGTACCTGAACTCGAAGGAGCGCCACGTCTTGCCTCCATCGTTGGAGCCGAGGAATTCGACCTCAAGCTTGGCCACCGGAAACGAGACGTACGGAATCCACGCGTTGGCGCTCTCGAAGTCCCTGAAGACGTAGTCAACCGGCCTCCTGGCGGGATCGGGGATGCCGTTAATGGTCTTGTCCATGCCCGCCACCACGAAGAAGTAGATCCCAAGGAAGAAATGGGTGCACAGAAGCGCCCGAAGCCCGTACGTGCGCCATGTCGCGGGAGCCAGCGGGGACTGCGCGGCGCCGCAGCGCTCGAGGCGCTCCCCCAGCCACGGCAGCCGCAGCCTGCGCGCCGCCCCCGCGAGCATCTGGTCGTCCAACAGAAGGATCCCCAAGGCGAGGGCCGCGGTGTTGAGCCAGCCGAAGCTTGTCGTCAGCTCGATGCCGGACTGGAAGGTCACCCACGCCGCGAAGGCGAACCAGCGCCAGTTGCGCGTCCCGAAGACCGCGAGCAGGGGGGCAATGATCTCCGCCGTGAACGTTAGCAGGATCTCAAAGACGTGGCAGGCATGGGGCAGCTGGTGGTCGATGTAGCCCAGGAAGGTCGGCAGCGGGCTCGTCTCGTACATGACCTCCATGGCCGTCAGGTTGCGCCAGTGGGCGTCCCCGTTCAGCAGCTTGAAGAGCCCGGATTCGAACATGATCCTGAACAGCAGGAACCTCACAGTGAAGACGGCGATGCGGCGCGGTGGCGAATGCGCCCCGAGGCCAGGCAGAAAACCCGACGGCGCAAACGGGATGAACAGCAGCGAGGTCTCCAGCATCAGCTTGTCGACAATCGACGAGGAGAAGATGCCCCATGCCGACACGAAGGACAGGAGCAGCAGCCAGCAGATGAAGAGCATCATTCGCGGCCAGAGGTTGAGGACCAGGGCCGCGGCCGCGGCGAGGCCGCACCACTCGAGCGCCGCGATCATGTGCGTGCCCGACCCGAACCACAGCAGGCTGGGCGCCCTCAGCAGCCGCTCGACGGGATTGGGGAACAGCCCCACGAGCCTCTCGAAGTACTGCGAAGCGGGCGCGATGCCTTCGGGCCCGATGATTGCGCGGCCCTCGACGATGATACCCGCGAACACGAGGATGAACACGGCGCCGATCAGGCGCAGCAGTACCCAGCGAGGCCACAGGAAGGTCGCGTTCCCCGCGAGCCCGAAGAAATCCTGCAGATGCCTCCAGGCCCGTCCGGTCATGTGCGTGGCTTCCGGGGAGCGGGGCTCACGGAGCCGGGTTCGCCGCGTAGGCGCCAAGTGCCAGGAGCTGGTCCCCCGGGGCCTGCGCGCTTGCCTCCTGCAGGGACAGCGACAGCGCCGAGGCGATCGCCGGCGCATGCTCCGCGCGGGCCACGACCGCCAGGCATTCCGCGGAGGGAGACTCTCCCGCCGCGTGGGGCCGCGCGAAGAGGGCCGCCGCGCCGGTCGCGTCGCAGGCGAAGTAGCGTCCGCCCGCCGGGTCGTAGAAGAGGGAGTCGAGGCGGCGCAGCAGCGCGCCGCCTTGGGATCCTGCTCTCCGGTCGCCCGTCGCCTTGGCGAGGTCATGGAAGCCCAGGGCGAGCGCCGCATAGTCCTCCGGCGCCGCGGGAAGATTCGAGCCCGCGAAGCGGCGCACGGAGCCGTCCTTGAGAATGAAGGCGTCCTCTACGGCGTGTGCGATCCGTCTCGCGGCGTCCAGGTAGCGCGGCTCGCCGAGTTGGCTGCCTGCGCGGGCAAGGGCGTCGATCAGGAGCCCGTGTGCCCCCGCGCTCGCCCGGTCGTCGCGAAGGGGGGCGGGGCGGCGCTCCCGTGCCGCAAGGAGGCGCTGCTCGGCCGAACCCGGCGCGGCGGCCCTGGCGCCGTCCCTCAGGAAGTTGCGGCCGGCATAGGTCCCCGAAGGATCGTCGTCCTGCGGAACGTTGCCGTGGGCCTCGACGCCGTGGGCGGCCTTGAAGGCGGCGGCGTCCGGCCCCAGGACGGCGTCAATCTCGGCCGCAGTCCACGAGTAGTAGGCCGCGTAGTCGTCCGCCGTGGCGTCCACCGAGGCCGAGAAGGTGCCGTCGGGCCGCGCGAGCCTTGCGAGCGCATAGTCGAGGGCCCCGCGCGTGCACACGCCGAACTCCGGGGCGTCGGGGCCCTGGGCGCCCGCCAGGAAGGCGAGGGCGATCCTGGCCTGGTCCGAAAGGGTCTTCTGGGGGTAGGGAATGCGCCCCGAGGCATCGTTCGCATAGCGGAAGAAACCGCCGTCCAGGGGGTCGCGAACCGCGCTTCGGGCCAGCGAGCGCAGCGAGGCAAGCGCCTCCCCGCGGTCCCCGGCAGCCTGCGTCAGCAGGAAGCGGATCAGCTCCGGCTCCGGGTTCCTCGGCGCGTCCCCGAAGCCCCCGTGCTCGGCGTCATAGACGGCCTTCCAGGCTGCGTCCGCCGTGACAAGCTGGGCCTTGGCCTTCGCCGCGTCCCACGCCTTCGGTGCGGGCCCCGTGTCGGCCACGATCTGGGCCTTGGCCTCCGCCGCCCTGCGGCGGCAGGCCGCAGGGTCCGCGACCCATGCGCTTTCCGCCTGGTTGGCCAGCTTGAGGAAGCCGGGGGCGCCCCAGTCCTCCGAGGGAGACAGGTAGGAGGCTCCCTCGAACGGGAGGAACTCCGGGGTGAGCCACACGTTCAGGGGCCAGCCGCCGAGCTGCTTCACGTCGCTGATGTAGGCCTGGTAAAGCGCGGCGACATCGGGCCTCTCGTCCCGATCCACGATCACGCACACGAAGTATTTGTTCAGCCATTCCGCGGACTTGGGATTGGCGAAGCTCTGGCGGCGCATCGCCCCGGCGAGCTCGTTGGTGAACGAGCCCACGAAGAGGAACACCGGCTTCTGCTCCTGCCGAGCCCGGGCGAAGGCCGCCTCGCCCCAGGGCAGCCAGTCCACCGGGCTTGAGGCAAAGGAGCGCAGGAAGGCGGAGGGCTGCGAGCTGAGAAGCTGCGCGCAACCTGCCCTGGCCATGCCGGCGGCCAGGATCATGGAGAACAGGGCGAATGGGATTCTTTTCTGCATGGGGGTTTCGTTCCCGGGGGTGCGGATTGGGGCCGCTAGTAAGCCCCGGGAGTGGGTGACGCGTCAACCCATGCCTATGACCCCTCGTGCGCGGCCCACCGAGGGTTTGCCCCGGTGACGGTAAGCTGCTAGGCATGGGCTCCATGAACCTCCACGAAGGCCAGCGCGTCGTCCGGGGCGGTACGCCCCTGCATACGGCGCGCGCCGCGTTGATCCTCCTGCACGGACGCGGGGCGTCGGCCGAGGACATCTATATGCTGGGCGACCAGGTCGCGGAGGATATCCCCTGCGTGGCCCTCATTGCCCCTCAGGCGGCCGGCGGCGCATGGTATCCCCAGCGGTTCCTCGCGCCGACTGCGGACAACGAGCCCTTTCTCTCGTCCGCGCTGAGAGTCATCGAGGGGTTGGTTCGGGAGCTTGGGCAGGGCGGCTTGCCGCCAAGGAAGGTGCTGGTGGCCGGGTTTTCCCAGGGAGCATGCCTTGCGCTCGAATTCGCCTCGAGGAACCCGTGCCGGTACGGTGGGATCGTGGGCCTCAGCGGGGCCCTGATCGGGCCCCCGGGAGGGGTGCGGGAAACCCGTGGGGGACTGGACTCGACCCCGGTCTACCTGGGCTGCAGCGACCGGGACGCGCACATACCGCTGCCCTTCGTCGAGGAGAGCGCGCGCGTCCTGCTCGCGCAGGGCGCCAGCGTCACCCAGTCTATCTTCCCGGGTATGGGCCACACCGTGAACGACGAGGAGATCGCCGAGTTCAAGGGGCTGTTGAGCGCGGCTGCGGCGACGCCCTGACTGGCGCCCCCGGCGGCCGCTGGTGTCGGAACTTGCGGTTGGGCGGTAGGAGGTTACGGTTTTCTTTCCGCATCCCCTGCAACGCCAACGGAACCTCCAAACGAGGATTGACTCCTATCAACATGCCTACCGAAACACTCGCCCTGCTTTCGTCCCACCTTTGTCTTGTACCCTCGCTCTGCTGCGCCCTCGCGCTGGGTGCGATCTCCACTGCGCGGGCTGCCGACGGCCTGGGCCGGGTGGGGGTCTTCGAGGATCATTCCGACGTCGGCAACGTCTCCATTCCGGGCACCGCGGCCTTTGACGCGGACACGCAGGAGTACGCGGTGTCGTCGTCCGGTACGAACATGTGGACCGACCACGACGAGTTCCACTACGTCTGGAAGAAGGTGAAGGGCGACTTCATCCTCCAGGCCTCGACCGAGTTCCTGGGCTCCGGATCCAGCCCCCACCGCAAGATGGGACTCGTTGTCCGGGCCAGCCTCGACCCCAGGGCGCCGCAGGTGAACGCAGCCAGGCACGGCAGCGGGCTCACCGCCCTTCAGTTCCGCAAGGCCGTCGGCGGCCCAACGGAGGAGATCCGCCTGAAGGCCGACTCGGCGGACGTGCTCCAGCTCGAGCGCTCTGGAAAGAAGTTCATCATGTCGGCGGCGCGCTCCGGTGACACCTACACCAGCCAGGACCTGGACGGCGTCGAGCTGCCGGACGAGGTCTACGTCGGCATCTACGTCTGCGCCCACAACAACGCGGTCGTGGAGAAGGGGATCTTCAGAAATGTCCGCCTGATCCGCCCGGCAAAGCCCGACTTCAAGCCCTACCGGGACTACATCGGAAGCTACATCGAGCTGCTCGACGTGAACACGGGCGTGCGCAAGACGATCTACCACGCCGATGATTCGCTGCAGGCCCCCAACTGGACGCCCGACTCGAAACGTCTGGTCTACAACCACAACGGCCGCATCTTCAGCTTCAACCTGGCGACCGGAGAGCCGACCGGGATCGACACGGGCGACCAGATCCACTGCAACAACGATCATGCGCTGTCCTTTGACGGGCAGATGCTCGGCATCAGCAGCGGCCAGCCCTCGATCGTCTACACCGTCCCGATCACCGGCGGCGTCCCGAAGCAGATCACGCCCACGGGCCCGTCCTACCTCCACGGATGGTCGCCGGACGGAAAGTCCCTGATCATCACGGGGGCCCGCAACGGCAACTACGACATCTACAGGGTCCCTTCCGAGGGCGGCCCCGAGGAGCGCCTCACGACGGCCAAGGGCCTCGACGACGGCTCTGAATACACCCCCGACGGCCAGACCATCTTCTTCAACTCCGAGCGCACCGGGAAGATGCAGGTCTGGAAGATGAACGCCGACGGCTCGGGCCAGACACAGGTCACGAACGACGAGTACAATAACTGGTTCCCGCACGTCTCGCCCGACGGCAAGACGATCCTCTTCATCAGTTTCCCGTCGGAGATTCCCTCGGGTGACCACCCGTTCTACAAGCGCGTCTACCTGCGCAAGATGCCGGTCGAGGGGGGCAAGCCCACGGTCGTCGCCTATGTGTACGGCGGCCAGGGTTCGATCAACGTCAACTCATGGGCGCCGGACAGCCGGACAATCGCCTTCGTCAGCAACACCGACTCCTTCTAGCCCCCCTAAGAAGGTGCAAAAAAATTCGCCGCCCGGACCAGTGCCGGGCGGCGAATTGCGTTTGAAGCTGTGGGTGCGGCCTAGAACTTGTACTTGACCGTCGCGAACATCTGGGCGCCGGGCAGCGACACGATGCCCTCAAGGGCGTAGGTGGCGACCGAGGGCTCCCAGTTATGCCGGTTGGTGACGTTTGTGCCCGACAGGCGGAACTCCCAGTTCTTCCTCTTGAAGAAGAGCTCGGCGTCCAGGGAGTACTGCGTCGGGATGACGAGATAGCCCTGGTAGTCGTTGTTTATCGGGCTCGTCACGAGGATGTTCGACTCGACCCCGAAGCCGCACGTGAACGTGTAGGCTGCGAGGGCGTTGAACGTGTCCAGGGGCTGGCCGGGGGCCCTCAGGCGGCCGGAAGACTGCTGCGGGGTCGTGCCGCCCTCGTCCAGGGGAACCGGAGGACCGCCGGGGACCTGGTTGCCGTCGTAGCCCTGGAAGGGGAACGTCGATGCCGTGACCGGCGAGCTTCCGTTGATCCAGGAATAGCCCAGCGTCGCGAAGAACTGCTTGTTCGGCTGGTAGTTCAGGGAGATCTCATAGCCGTAGTACAGGTACTGGATCACGGGCGAGCCCTGCGGCTTGCTCTGCCTTGTCTGCTGGAAGATGTCATTGCTGATGAACAGCTTGTTGTCATCCAGCTGGAACTTGGCGCCAATCTCGAACAGCTGGCTCTGCTCGGAGAAGAGCGAGCGCGGGATCGTCGGGTTGCCGTTGGCGTCGGCATAGATGGCGAAGCCGCCGCCATCACCCAGGTCGCCGGTGTAATTCTGGCTGTAGTTGTAGGTCGCGTAGGTGGTGAACATCGGGCTCACCTTGTCCACGAGGCTGACGTTCAGGCTGGGCTCGCCGACCTCAAGCGACGCCGAGGCGCCGGGATTGAGGGGGTCGCTCGTCTCCACGTGCATCACGTCCATGCGGGCGCCGGTGACCAGGTTCCAGCTCTCGGCGAGTTTCCAGGTGGCCTGGAAGTAGGGCGAGATGGAGGCCTCCTCGGACACGTTGCTGTCGTTGCCCAAGTTGAAATACATTCCGCCTCCGTTGCCCGAGCCGGGCCCGAAGGTCCCCAGCGCCGGCGTCGCCCAGCGGTCCTCGAAGCCCGGGACGCGATGGCCCAGGAAACCGCCCGGGCCGCCGAGGGCCAGGTAGGCGTTGAGGTCGGAGCGATAGGCCGTGTTTGAAAGGTCCCAGACGTTCACGGGCTCGAAGAAGAAGTCGTCGTAGGCGCGCGTGCTCTGGTACTTCTCCTCAAGGCCCGTGTTGATCGTCACGAAGGGCTTCGTGACGATGAACTGGGTGCGGTTGTCGACGAACCAGGACGGGTCGATGATCTCGCTGTAGCCGTCGGAGTTGAACGTGTCGCGCTTGGTGTAGCTCCAGATCGTGTTGTTCACGATCTTGACGTCCGACGAAAGCGCCAGGGTCTGGATGATCTGCGAGTTGTACTCCATGCCGTGGGCGTGGCTGGCGGGGCCCTGCGCGGTCTCGTGGTAGTTGATCGGGACCGGCGTGCCGAAGGCGATCGTGTCGCTGCCGGTCACGTTGAGCGCGTTCTCAAGGTTGCCAGGACCGGCCGCCGTCCCGTTGTTCACGTTGGTTCCTGGGACGTAAAGGCCGTTGTCGATCAGCTCCTGGGTGGGCCGGTTGATGCCGAAGTTCTCGCGGTAGTCCGCCCAGAAGGCCTTGGCCATCACGAAGACCTCATAGTCCTTCGTCGGGCGCCAGGTGAGGGCGCCGTAGAGCGAGGTCGTCTCCTTGATCGAGTTGTCCCAGAAGCCATTGCTGTCCTCGCCCGAGTAGCTGAAGCGGTACGCGAGGGTGGGGCTTATCGGGCCGCCGGAGTCGAGCGTCCAGCGGTTGGTGTCGTAGGAGCCCATGGTGTAGCTGATCGTCGTCTTGTTGCTGTCAAAGAAGGGCTGCTTCGAGATCATGTCGACGAACCCGCCGACATAGGCGGAGGCGCCCTGGACGGCCGTGGCCGGGCCGGGGACGATGTTGACCGACTCCACGATGTTGAAGTCGATCGGCATCCCGTCGCCGCTCTCGCCGATCCTCTGGCGCATCCCGTTGATGAAGACGTCGCCTGACTGGCCGCGGATGCTGGGATTGGAGGGCGAGCCGAAGTTCGAGTCCGTGTACGAGCTCGAGGTCAGCTTGCTGAACTCCGTGGTGTCCTGGATGTCGATAATGTCCATCTGCTCGCGCGAGATGATCGTCACGTTCCTGGGAACCTCCAGAATGTTGTCCTCGGTGCCGAACACCGAGGTGAACGGGCGCGAGGTCGGCAGGATCTGCTCGTCGATCGGCACGTCGCTCACATTGTACTTCTCCATCTGGACTGCCTGCTGGGAGCTGACGTCGGCCGGCGCGGCCTGAGCCTGGCTTGTGGTCGGCACGGCGGTCGCCGGGGATGTGGTAGCGGGGGCCGCGGTGGTGCTGGCGGTCTGCGCGTGCAGGGCGCAAGCCATTGCGGCCAAACCCATCCCAGTGATAAGTCTCAAACGGTTGGTGTAGTGCATAAGGTTCAGTAGATCCCCAAGCACCCAACGTGCCAAATCGGTATACTCAAGCCCAATCGGACGGCCCGTTTGGGGCCGTTTCGCCGGACCCGGACTAATGGGCCACAACCTTGGCGGCGGAGGGCAAATCAGAGGCGGTCCAGCCTCCTCCGGTTGCCTGGATCAGGGCTACGCTGGCGGTGAGCTGGGAGGTGTTGATGGAGAGGGCGGACTCGCGGTTTGCGAGTTCCGTGACCTGAGCCGTCACGACCGTGGTGAAGTCGACCGTTCCCGCATTGTACTCGTTGAGCGCAATCTGCGCAGCCTGGGCTGCCTCGGCGACCGCACCCTGTTCGACCCCGGCCTCCTCATGGAGGATGACGAGGGCGGCCAGGTTGTCCTCGACCTGCTGGAGCGCGGTGAGGACCGTCTGCTTGTAGCTGGCGGCCGAGGACTCGTAGGCAGCCTTGGCCGAGAGCACCTGGTCGTGGCGCTCGCCCCAGTCCAGCAGGGTATCCGTGGCCTGGGCGCCGAGCGTCCAGAAGCGGAACGGTGTGGTGATCAGTTGGTTAATAGGGGAGCCCTCGAAACCGTCAGCCCCGGAGAGGCTCAAGGAAGGGAAATAGGCCGCGGTCTGGATGCCGACCCTGGCGTTCGCCTCGGCCGCCTGCCTTTCCGCAGCCGCGACGTCGGGTCGGCGTTCGAGGAGACTGGAGGGCAGCTGACCGGGGATCTCGGGAATCGCAAGGCCCAGCTCGGGCCTGCGCGCGATCGCGAAGTCGGCCGGAGCCTTGCCGAGAAGGACCGCAATCGCGTGCTCAAGCTGGGCGCGCTGGACGCCGGCGCCGATCAGCTGGGCGCGCGTGCTGTCCAGTTGGGTCTGCGCGGTGATCACGTCGCTGCGGGCCGCCACGCCGACCTTGTACTTGTTCTGGGTTATGGTGACCGTGCGCCTGTAGGCCTCGACCGCGTTCTCCAGCAGCCGGATCTGGTCGTCCGCCGCCCTGAGCTCGATGTAGTCCTGGGCCAGGGTGGCCTGGGTCGAGAGCCGCGCCGAGGCGACGAGGGCGGCGCTGGCCTGGGCCGCCGCAACATCGCTCTCCACGGTGCGCTGGAGCTTGCCCCAGAAGTCGGGGGCCCACGAGGCACCGAGCTCCGCCGTGTAGCTCGAGGAGGTGATTGCATGCCCCGTTGAGCTCAAGGCCGCCGGAATGCGCGAGCGCGTGGCGTCGCCGGTCACCGAGACGTTGGGCAGGTAGCCCGTCCGGTCGGCGCGGGCGATCTGCCGGGCCTCCTCGTAATTGGCGAGGGCCTGGGCGATCGAAAGATTCTGGCTGTCGAGCTGGGACTCCAGCTCGCTGAGCACCGGGTCGTTGAAGACCCCCCACCAGGGGCCCCTTGCGGCCCCGTCGGCCGGGGACGCCTGCTTCCAGCCCGGGTTCTCTTTGAAGGCGGCGGGCACGGCGACCACGGGACGCTTGTAGTCCGGGCCGACTGCGCAGCCCGCCGCGAGGGCGAGCCATGCCGCGCAGGCGGCGAGGATTGCCGCCCGCCGGGTTGCCTTGGGTGCTGCGTCTGGGAATGAGGCCGTCATGGGTTCGTTCGAATGGTTTCCGGGGTTCACACCGGCGCAAGCTCGGGGTCCTTGGCGCCGGACGACAGGCCCAGGCGCACCTTCACCCTGTTGGTCCAGAGGCGGGCCCGGTCGACGTAGAGGTATACCACCGGCGTCGTGTAGAGGGTCAGCAGCTGGCTGACGAGGAGGCCGCCCACGATTGCGATTCCGAGGGGCTTCCTCAGCTCCGCGCCGTCGCCGGCGCCCACGGCGAGCGGCACCGCTCCGAGGATGGCCGCCATGGTCGTCATCATGATGGGGCGGAACCTGAGCAGACAGGCCTGGAAGATGGCGTCCCGGGGGCTCATGTGCTCGTTGCGCTCCGCATCAATGGCGAAGTCGATCATCATGATCGCGTTCTTCTTCACGATCCCGATCAGCAGGAAGACGCCGATCAGCGCGATCAGGCTGAATTCCACGTTGAAGAGCATGAGGCCGAGGACCGCGCCCACCCCTGCCGAGGGCAGGGTCGACAGGATCGTGAAGGGGTGGGCATAGCTCTCGTAAAGGATGCCCAGCACCAGGTAGATGGCCATGACCGCGGCGAGGATCAGGACCGGCTCGTTGGAGATCGACTGCTGGTAGGTCTTTGCCGTGCCCTGGAAGCTGCCGTGGATGTTCGTCGACATGTGGATCTCAGCCGCCTCGCGCTCGATCGCGCCCACCGCCTCCGATATCGAGGCGTCGGGCCTCAAGTTGAACGAGATCGTCCCGGCGACGAAGGGGCCCTGGTGGTTGACCGAGAGCGGCGTCGTCCCGAGTTCGTAGTGGGCGAACGCCGAGAGCGGCACCATCTTCTCGTAGACGGTGCTCACGGACTGGCCCGTCGAGGCGGCGCCGTGGCCGGTCGTCGCGATCGCGTTCATGCTCGCGTTGCGCGCCGTGTCGGCCGCGACGGAACTGGCATTGCTGGAGCCGGAGGACCCCGCGCTCGCGGTGATGCCGGCGGAGCCGGACACCGTTCCCGCCACGGCATTGGTCGACTGCGTCCCGCTCACGGTGCCGCCGGTCGCGCTCACGTAGAGGTTTTTGAGGGCCGAGGGGTCCTGCCAGAAGCGGGTGGCGACCACCATGACCACATGGTATTGGTTGAGCGACTCGTAGATATTCGAGACCTGCCGCTGGCCGAAGGCATCGTAGAGGGTGTTGTCGATCTGGGCTGCCGTCAGGTTGAGCCGGGACGCCGTGTCGCGGTCGATCACCAGGTCCGTCTCAAGGCCCTTGTCCTGCTGGTCTGAGTTGAGGTCGGAGAGGATGGGCTCGCTCTTGAGCGCCTCAAGCAGCTTGGGCGTCCACTGGCGCAGGGTGCCCAGGTCGTCCGCCTGCAGCGTGTACTGGTAGAGTGCGAAACTCATGCGGCCCCCGACGCGCACCTCCTGCTGGGGCGCGAGGAAAAGGGTGGCGCCGGCCACGTGGGCCAGCTGCGGGCGCAGCCGCGTCATGATCTGCTCGGTCGTCGCCTTGCGCCTGCCCAGCGGCTTGAGCTGGATGAACATGCGCCCCGAGTTTCCGCCACCGCCGCCGGCGCCCGTGAAGCCGACCACGTCGTCGACGTCGGGGTCGTCCTGCACGATCTTCACGTATTGCTTGAGCTTGTCGGTGATCCTCAGAAAGGACGTGCTCTGGTCGGCCTGGATGAAACCGAACATGCGACCCGTGTCCTGCTCGGGGAAAAACCCCTTTGGGATGATGCTGAAGAGCCAGAGGTTTAGCAGCACCGTCGCGGCGAGCACCATGATCATCAGGAAGCTGTGCCTCAGGGCCCAGGCGAGCGTGAGCCGATAGGTGTCCAGTAGGGACTGGAACGCCCGTTCGCTCAGACGGTGGAAGCGCCCGCGCTCAGCGATCGGCCGGTGCGAGCCCAGCAGCCGGGCGCACATCATGGGCGTCGTCGTGAGCGAGATCACCATCGAGATCAGGATGGCGATCGAGAGGGTGACCGCGAACTCGCGGAAGTACAGGCCCACGACGCCGCCCATCAGCAGGATCGGGATGAAGACCGCGATCAGCGAGAGGCTCATCGAGAGCACGGTGAAGCCGACCTGGCGCACGCCGATGAGGGCTGCCTCGAAGCGCGGGACCCCCGCCTCCATGTTGCGCACGATGTTCTCCATGACGACGATCGCATCGTCGACGACAAAGCCGGTCGCGACCGTGAGCGCCATGAGCGAAAGGTTGTCCAGGCTATAGCCCAAGAGGTACATCGCACCGAACGTGCCGATCAGCGACACGGGCACCGCGACAGCGGGGATGAGCACCGCCCGGCCGTCGCGCAGGAACAGGTAGACGACGATCACGACAAGGATGATGGCGATCGCCAGCGAGCTCTCGACGGCCCTCAGGGAGGCCCGGATGACCGTGCTGCGGTCCGAGGCGACCTGGACCTCGGTGGCGGCCGGGATGATGGCCTTGAGCCTCGGCAGGAGCGCGAGCACCCGGTCCACGGTCTCGATGATGTTGGCCTGCGGCTGCCTCGAGACCGCCACGAGCACGGCGGGGTTGCCCTTGGAGAGGCCGACATTGCGGATGTCCTCGACCGAATCGGTCACGTCGGCGACGTCGTGCAGGCGCACGGCGTTGCCGTTCCTGTAGGCCACGACCAGGTCCTTGTAATCCTTCGCGGCGCGCGACTGGTCGTTGTCGTAGATCTGCCAATGGAGCTTGGAGTTCTCGATGGCACCCTTTGGGCTGTTGGCATTGGCAGCGGAAAGCGCCGCGCGCACGTCCTCAAGGCCCACGCCGTACTTGAAGAGGGCCGAAGGGTTCAACTCGACGCGCACCGCGGGAAGCGAGCTGCCCCACACCCCGACGTCGCCCACGCCCTCGACCTGGAGCAGCTTCTGCTGGAGGATGGTCGAGGCGGCGTCGTAGAGCTGTCCCTGGGTCAGCGTTGGCGACGTCATCGCGAGGATGATGATCGGGGCGTCCGCCGGGTTCACCTTCCTGTACGTCGGGTTGCTCCTCAGGGCCGTCGGCAGGTCGACGCGCGCCGCGTTGATCGCCGCCTGCACGTCGCGCGCGGCGCCGTCGATGTTGCGGCTCAGCCCGAACTGGAGCGTGACCTGCGTGCTGCCCACCGAGCTCGACGAGGTCATCTCGGTCACGTCGGCGATCGTCCCCAGGTGGCGCTCGAGGGGCGTGGCTACGGTCTGGGCCATCGTCTCCGGGCTCGCTCCCGCCATGTTGGCCGAGATCGAGATGGTGGGCTGGTCGACCTGGGGGAGCGGGGACACCGGCAGCTGGATGAACGCCGCCGTCCCTGCGAGCACGATCCCCGCGGTGAACAGCGTCGTCGCGACCGGCCTGCGAATGAACAGCTCGGAAAGGGTCATGGGTGCGCCCCGACCACGGCCTGCGCCCTCCGCGCGAACCGCGCCGCGATGCGGTCAAACATCAGGTAGATCACCGGCGTCGTGAAGAGCGTCAGCATCTGGCTGACGATCAGCCCGCCCACGATCGTCACGCCGAGCGGGTTGCGCAGCTCGGAGCCCATGCCGGTCCCTAGCATGAGGGGCACGGCGCTCAGAAGCGCCGCCATGGTGGTCATCAGGATCGGGCGGAACCTGAGCAGGCACGCCTGGTAGATGGCGTCGCGGGGCGCGAGGCCCCCGTGGCGCTCCGCGTCGAGGGCGAAGTCGATCATCATGATCGCGTTCTTCTTGACGATGCCGATCAGGAGAATGATGCCGATGATGCCGATGACCCCGAGGTCGCTGCCGACGATCATGAGCGCCAGGAGGGCGCCGATCCCGGCGGAGGGCAGGGTCGAGAGGATCGTGATGGGGTGGATGAAGCTCTCGTAGAGGATGCCCAGGATGATGTACATCGTCAGCACGGCCGCGCCGATCAGGTAGAGCTCGTTCGTGAGCGAGGACTCGAACGCGGAGGCCGCTCCCTGGAAGCTGGTGACGATGCTCGCTGGCATGCCGATCTCGGCCTCGGCCTTGTGGATCGCCGTGACGGCGCCACCGAGCGACTCGCCCTTGCGGACGTTGAAGGAGATCGTGTTCGCCGGAAACTGGCCCATGTGGTTGATGATGAGCGAGGCCGGCCGCTCCTGGAACTTGGCGATGGCCGACAGCGGCACCTGGCCGCCCGAGGCGCTGGGCATGTAGATCTGCGACAGCGAATCCGGTGAGCGCTGCAGCGCGGGGTTCGCCTCCATGATCACGCGGTACTGCGTGGACTCCGTGAAGATGGTCGAGATGATGCGCTGGCCGAACGCGTCGTAGAGGGCGTTGTCGATGGTCGCCGCCGTTATGCCGAAGCGGGCCGCCGTGTCGCGGTCGATGTCGATGAAGGCCGCGAGGCCCTCATCCGACAGGTCGGTGGCGACGTCGTTGATCTCGGGCAGCAGGCGCAGCTTCTCCGTCAGCTTCGGGATCCAGGTCGTCAGGTCGGGCGCGTTGGGGCTCTCCAGCACGAACTGGTACTGGGTGCGGCTGACGCGGTCATCGATCGTCAGGTCCTGCACCGGCTGCATGTAGGAGGCGATCCCAGGGACGTTGGCCAGGTCCTCCCGCAGGCGGCGGATGACATCCGAGGCCTTGCCGGAGCGCTCGTCCAGGGGCTTCAGGTTCACGAGCATGCGGCCGCTGTTGAGCGTCGTGTTGGAACCGTCGATCCCGACGAAGGACGAGAGGCTCGCGACCGCGGGATCCTTCAGCACCACCTCGGCGACGGCCTGTTGGCGGTCCACCATGGCCTCGTAGGAGGAGGACTGGGGCCCCTCGGTGATCAGCTGGATCAGGCCCGTGTCCTGCACCGGGAAGAACCCCTTGGGGATCACGATGTAGAGGACCGCCGTGAGCACGAACGTGGCGGCGGCGACGCAGAGCGTCATTCCCTGGCGGTCGAGCACCCAGTTCAGGAGCCTCCCGTACCAGGCGATCACCCCGTCGAAGAAGGCTCCCGCCTTGCGGTTCCACTCGGACATCTCCGAGGGGTCGTGGTGCCTCACCAGCTTGGCGCACATCATCGGCACGAGCGTCAGGGACACGACGGCCGAGATGACGATCGTGACCGCAAGCGTGATTGCGAACTCGCGGAAGAGGCGGCCGACCACGTCTCCCATGAAGAGCAGCGGGATGAGCACCGCGATCAGCGAGATCGTCAGCGATATGATGGTGAAGCCGATCTGCTCGGAGCCCTTGAGGGCCGCCTCCATGGGCGAGTCCCCCTTCTCCACGTAGCGGGCGATGTTCTCGATCATCACGATCGCGTCGTCGACGACAAATCCGGCGGCGATCGTCAGCGACATGAGCGAGAGGTTGTTCAGGCTGAACCCGAGCAGGTACATGACCGCGAAGGTCCCGATCAGGGAAAGCGGCACCGACAGGCTCGGGATGATGGTCGCCGGGATGTTGCGCAGGAAGATGAAGATCACGAGGACCACCAGCACGACGGCCAGGGTGAGCTCGAACTCAACGTCCTCGATCGAGGCACGGATCGTCACGGTGCGGTCCGTGAGCACGGTGACGTCGATCGCGGGCGGCAGGGACGCCTGGAGCGTGGGCAGGAGAGCCCTGACGCCCTCGACAACCTTGATCACGTTCGCTCCGGGCTGGCGCTGGATGTTCAGGATCACGGCCGGCGTCATGTTGTACCAGGCGGCGAGCTTGTTGTTTTCGGGCGCGAACTCGACGGTGGCCACGTCGACGAGCCTGACGGGCGAGCCGTTGCGGAAGGCGACGATCAGCTTCTCATAGTCCTTGGTGGACTTGAGCTGGTCGTTCGCGTTGATGGTGTATGCCCTCGAGGGGCCGTCGAAGTTGCCCTTGGCCGTGTTGACGTTGCCGTTGCCGACGGTGGTGCGCAGGTCGTCGATGTTCAGGCCGTATGCCGCCAGCGCGAGCGGGTTGGCGCGGATGCGAACGGACTGGCGCTGGCCGCCGCCAATGCTGACCAGGCCCACGCCGGGCAGCTGCGAGATGTTCTGGGCGAGCCGGGTGTCGGCCAGGTCCTCGACCGTGGTCAGCGGCAGCGTCTTCGAGGTCAGGGCGAGGGAGAGCACGGGCGCGTCCGCGGGGTTCACCTTGGCGTAGATGGGCGGCGCCGGGAGGTCCGAGGGCAGCAGGTTGCTCGCGGCGTTGATCGCGGCCTGCACCTCCTGCTCGGCGACGTCGAGGCTCAGGTCCAATGCGAACTGCAGCGTGACCACGGAGGCCCCGGCGGAGCTCGTCGAGGACATCTGCTTCAAGCCCGGCATCTGGCCCAGCTGGCGCTCGAGCGGCGCGGTGATCGAGCTCGTCATCACGTCGGGGCTCGCGCCGGGGTAGAACGTCTGCACCTGGATCGTCGGGTAGTCGACCTCGGGCAGCGCCGAGAGCGGCAGGAACCGGTAGGCGATGATGCCGACGATCAGGATCGCCGCCATCAGCAGCGTCGTGGCGACCGGCCTGAGAATAAAGATCCTGGAGGGACTCATCGAGTGGACCCCGCCTTGTTTGGGCTCGTCATGAGCCGTCAGTTGCTGCCGCCGGTCTTGGCGGGGGTCTTGCCCCCGCCTTGGCTGTTCTGCCAGCCCGCGCCGCCCTGGCCGCCCTGCCAGCCGGATCCGCCCGCGCCGTGCGTGCCCTTCTTGGGCGTGGTGTCCTGGCTGACCACCTCCATCCCGTCCTTGAGCCGGTCGGCCCCGTCCACGACGACCTTGTCGCCCACCGAGAGACCCGAGTTGACGGCCACCCGCTCACCCTCGGTGTCGCCGAGTTCGACCGTCTTTGCGCTGACCTTGTTGTCGGCCCCGACGACGTAGACGAACGTCCCCTGTTGCCCGCGCTCAATGGCGGACGTCGGGATCACGGTGACGCCGTGGTCGACGTCGAGCAGCATGTGGACCGTCACGAATTGGTTGGGGAAGAGCGCCCCGTCATCGTTGGCGAACGTCGCCCTGAGCTTGAACTGGCCCGTGGTCGTGTCGACCGTGTTGTCGATGGTCGTGAGCGACCCCGAGGCCAGCTTCGCCGAGTCGGTGCGGTTGTAGGCGTCGACCTTGATGGAGGCGGCCGAGGCGATCTGCTTCTGCACCGCCGGGATGTAGTCCTCGGCGAGCGAGAAGATGACCGTGATGGGCGTCAGCTGGGTGAGGAGGACGAGGCCCGTGGCGTCGCCGGGCGTCACGTAGTTGCCCTGGTCGACCAGCCTCAGGCCCACGCGGCCCGAGCAGGGCGCCGTGATGTGGCAGAAGGCGAGGTTCACCTGGGCGCTGTCGACGGCGGCCTGGTCCGTCTTCGCCAGGCCCTCGTACTGCTGGACGAGCGCGCGCTGAGCGTCGACCTGCTGCTTGGAGATGGAGTCCTGCGCGGAAAGGGTGACGTAGCGCTCGAGGTCGATCTGCGCCTCCTTCAGCTGGGCCTGCGCCTGCAGGAGCTGGCCCTCGGCCTGTTCCAGAGCGGCCTGGTAGGGGCGCGTGTCAATGACGGCGAGGAGGTCGCCCTGCTTGACCAGCTGGCCCTCGGAGAAGTTGACCTGGACCAGCTGCCCGCTGATCTGCGGCCTCACCGTCACGGTGGCGAGCGGCGTCACGGTTCCGAGTCCGTTGAGGATTACGTTGATGTCGGCCTTGCGGGCCGTGCGCGTCACGACCGGCAGCGGCCCGTTCATCGCAAACCCACCGAAAGCATTGCGCCCGCCGCGCCCGCCCGTCCCCTTGGCAGACATGTGCGAGCGGTAGCCGATGAACCCTAGGATCACGGCGATCGTGCCGATGATGATCCATGCCAGCCTGTGGCGCTTGTGGGGCGGCGGCGACCCCGTGTTTAAGGTTGCGGCACCCGCGGACCTGGTGTCCGGGGCTGCTGCGGCGGGTGAATGACTCATGTGGGCTGGAGGATGAAGGGTTGCTTGAGGCGTCCAAATGGAGAACCGAAGCTCTCATTTAGGAGTGGCGCAAGGACAGACGCAAACCCCAACAAAAGGTCACGCACCGTCTTGCGGGAAAAAGGGGGCCGCCAGCGAGCCCATCGGGGGCACCGGGACGTTGAGCGCCGCCGCCACGGCCCGCAGCAGCTCGGCCTCCTCGGGGAGCACGACGCCGTCGGCGCTCACGACGTGCGCGGCCGCGACCAGGAGGCGCTGCTTGATGGGGCCGCTGGCGCCCCCGAGTTTTTCCAGTGCTTGGTCGAGCTGGGAAAGCCCCGACTCGGCGTCGGCCAGCAGGTGGATCGTCCCCTCGAGGAGCTTCAGCTGGGCGGCCCCCTCGGCGAAGGCCTTCGCGGCCTCCTCGGGGTTCGCGCTCGAGGCGTGGGCGATCGTGGAGAGCACCACCGACACCTCGTGCGCCACGGCCTGGAAGGAGTAGATCTGAACCACCCCAGCCGCGGGGTCGCGGCTGACGGCCAGCTCCCTGAGCACCAGCCGCTGCAGCGCGTACTCGAAGGCCGTCACCTTGCCGCCCGTCTGGACCAGCCTGTCGAGCGTGCCCGCGAAGCCGCCCAGGGCCGTTGGAGCCATCGCCTTCAGGGATGGGAGGGCCAGCTGCAGGACGGGCAGGCGCTGCTCGGGCCTGAGCTGGCTCAGCGCCGGACCGAGTGTCTGGAGCACGTGGAGGGCGTCGGACCCGTCGCTCGCCGCGATGGCGGACAGTTGGCGGGCGCGCACCGTCCCGTCTCCGTCGAGGAGCAGCCCGTAGACCAGCGCCGGCGCGTCGTGCGGCGAGCGGGCGGCCGCCAGCACGGAGGCCGGAAGGGAGCCGAGGATCGTGCGCGCTCCCTGGGTCGCCTCGGGGGTGAGCGTTCCGGCCGCCGCGGCAAGCGCGGCGCCAAAGGCGGCCGTCGCCTGGGGCGACGGCGCGAGCTTCTGACTGGGCATGTGGAGCACGCTCGACCACGGCTGCCTCGAGACGTCGACCACCTCGGGCGGCTCGACAAATTTTCCGTCGAAGGACGGATCGATGGCCCGGATCCGCTCGTTCAGGGGAGGGTGGGTGGCCCAGAGGCCGCCGAAGTTAGACTGGAACGCCTGGGCGAAGAAGAAGTGGCTGATCTCGGCCGCCCGGTGCGTCTCGAGGTTGGAGCCGATGGCGTAGCCGCCGATCTTCTTCAGGGCCCCGGTGATGCCGGCCGGGTTGCGCGTGAACTGCACCGACGATGCGTCCGCCAGGAATTCCCGCTGCCGCGAGACCGAGGCCTGGATCAGCTTCCCGAAAAAATACCCGGCGTAGCCGATGACGAGCAGGCCCATGCCCAGCGCGAGCACCAGGACGACGCCGTTGCCCTTCTCCCGCGAAGAGCCGATCCGCCCGTAGCGCATGCTCCAGAGCGTGGCGCGCCCCGCCAGGCCGATCACGAGGATGCCGAAGATGATCGCGCTCACGCGCATGTTCATGCGCATGTCCCCGTTGAGGATGTGGCTGAACTCGTGGCCGATCACCCCCTGCAGCTCGTCGCGGCTGAGCTTGTCCAGCGTCCCCCGTGTCACCGTGACCACCGCGTCGCTCGTCGTCAGACCCGCCGCGAACGCGTTGATCGCGGGCTCCTCGTCGATCACGTAGACCGCCGGCACCGGCAACCCCGAGGCTATCGCCATCTCCTCGACGACGTTGAGCAGCTGGCGCTCCCTCGGCTGGGTCGAGTGGGGATCGACCCTTCGGCCCCCGACGCTCTCGGCGACGGCGGATCCGCCCCCAGCCATCTGTGTCCACTTGTAGAGCGACGCCAGACCGATCGCCGCCAGCGTCGCGGCCGCGACTGCGGCGAACACCCCCGGCTGCCAGAGCTCGAGTTCGGGTCCCTCGCCGCCATAGGCGTAGTGGGCCCGCGCATTGGCGTCGGCCATGTGCAGGCCGAACACCGTGGCCAGGTAGCCCGCGGCGACGGTCCCAGCAACCGCGAGACCGAAGAGCACCAGCAGCCGCGCCGTGCGCTTCTTAGCGCGTTGCTCGGCCTCAAAGAAGTCCATCAGGTGAACGACACCTTCGGCGCGTTGCGCTCCGTCGGATCATCGACGTGGAACAGCTCGGCAGGCAGGAAACCGAACATCCCAGCTAGCAGGACGTTCGGGAACGTCTCCCTCGAGGTGTTGTACTGCATGACGGAGTCGTTGTAGGCCTGGCGGGCGAAGGCGACCTTGTTCTCGGTCGAAGTCAGCTCCTCGGTCAGCTGCATCATGTTCTGGTTCGCCTTGAGGTCCGGGTATTGCTCCGCGACGACCATGAGCCGGCTGAGGGCGCCCGTCAGGCCGCTCTCGGCCGCGACCACTCCCTTCACCGCGTTGGCGTCCGCGGGATTGGCGGCGGCCGTCTGCGATGCCGCATAGGCGATGTTGCGCGCCTTCGTGACCTGCTCGAGCGTCTCATGCTCGTGCTTGAGGTAGCCCTTCGCGGTCTCGACCAGGTTCGGGATCAGGTCGTACCTGCGCTTGAGCTGCACGTCGATCTGGGCGTATGCGTTCTTAAACCTGTTCCGGAGGGCGACGAGGGAGTTGTAGATTCCCATGGCCGACAGGGCCACGATGATGATGATTGCGACCAGCACACCGAGAATGATGAGGGCTAACATGGGAACCGAAAGATGGATCGAGGGGTCCTCCCGGTCAATTGAACTTCTCCAGCACCAATCCCGGATTGATTGTTCCGCGGGCTCGGACAAGGTCTAGGGCGCCTTCCATGCGCATCAAGTCCGCCCTTGCCCCGCTGTTCGCCGTGTCCATGGCATGGGGCGCCGTCGACGGCCTCAACCCCCCTGTTCCGCTGGCCCCTGTCGCCGCCACGGCGCCCAGCCCGGGCGAGACCGCGCTCGAGATGGCCTCGGCCCTTCGCGCCCAGTCCCTCGGATTTCCCTCCACGGCCGTGAGCCTCTACCGCTCGATGCTGGCCTCGGCCGGCTCCGACTCCGGGCGCATCACCCTCGCCCTCGCCTCGGCCCTCCTGGACGACGGCGACGTGCCGGGCGCGGCCAAGGTGCTCGACTCCTACTCCGGCCCCCGCGGGGCCGGCTGGCACCTGAGGCAGGGCCTGGTCGCCGCCCATCTCCAACGCCTCGAGCAGGCCAGGGCCGAGCTGGCGCTGGCGCGCCCCGAGGAACTGGAGCCCCGGGAGCGGGGCTGGCACCTCTTCCTGCAGGGACTGCTCTCCGACGCCTCCAATGAGCCGGTGCGCGCCGCCAGCCTCTACCAGCAGGCCGCGTCGTCCGCCTCCTCCGAGCTCGAGCGGGCCCGTTTCCTCCTTGCCGAGGAGCAGGTGCGCCTGCGCACGGGGTCGGTCAGCGAGGCCCAGCTCGACGCCGACCGCAAGAATGCCGCCACCTACCAGGGGCAGAAGATCGGCTACGGGTTCACCCGCGAGTACGCGATCGCGCTCAACTCGGCGGGTCGCAGGCCGCAAGCGATCGAGGTTCTCCAGAACGGCCTGAGGCTTTTGCCTGCGGGCGAGCGCGCCGAGGCTGACCACTTCAGGCTGTTGCTGGGGCTCATTGCCGGCGCCGGCGACGGGGTGGGCCGCCACGAGCTCTTTGAGCTGCTGGCGGCCGGCAACGACCCCGACCGCCAGCGTGTCGCCCTTCAACTCCTGGTGCGCAGCTCCCAGACGGGCCCCCAGCGCAGCGAGCTCTCCGGCGCCTTGGACAGGCTGATCGCCGAGGCCCGGCCGCACCCCATCCTCGAGAGCCTGCTACTGTGCCGCGCCCAGCTCGTGCTGGCCGAGGCCCAACTCGGCCTCAACGAGTCCGGCCCTCTCTATGAGCGGGCCGAAGAGGACGCCCGCACGCTCCTCGAAAAGTTTCCCGGGTCCGCCCTGAAGGCCCAGGCCTACGCCGTCCTCGCCAGCTCGGCCTGGGAGCAGCAGCGCTACCGTACGGCCGCCGACTACGCCTTCAAGGCGGGCGGCGAACTCCCCCCGGGTCCGCTGCGCGGCGAGTTTGACGTCCTGGTCGCCGAGGCCTGGTTCCGCGCAGGCCTGCGCGGCAAGGCCTCCGGCGACCTGAGCGACTTCAGGAGCGCGGCCGACGCCTACGCCGCGGCGCTGCGGTCCCATCCTGAGGGCGTGCGCCCGGGCGTCCTCATGTTCCAGCGTGTCCAGTCCGAGATCGAGGCGGCGGACCTCTCCACGGCGTTGGCGGTCATGGAGGAGCTTTCCCGCGACCCCGCGTTCGACGCCGAGGACCGATGGAAGGCAGAGTGGAACCTTGCGCGCAGCCTCGAGGTGCACGGCCGCATCTCCGAGGCCTATGACCGCGTGAGCCGCCTGGTCCAGACGGGCCCGCACGCCGGCCTCGCCGCCGAGCTCAGGGCCCGAATGGCCTGGCTCCAGGCGCGCCTCTCCTTCGACGCCAAGAAGCCTGACGAGACGCTGAAACTCGTCGACGCGCTCCCCGCGGCGAGCCGGGGCCTCCCGCCCGGCCTTGCGACCGACATCCTGAGCACAGGGGCCCTCCTGAGGGCCGAGGCCCTCTTTGCACTGGGCCGCGATTCCGACGCCGAGGAGACCCTGCGCAAGCTGCGCGCCGACTTCCCGAGCACGGATTCCACGGTCTACTCCTACATCGTCGAGGCGGACCGCTTCGCGCAGCAGGACAAGGTCGTGGACGCCCAGCGCCTGCTCACCAAGCTGGCGGATGAGAACCCGGACAGCCTCTACGCCCCCTTCGCGCTCTACCAGGCGGCGCTCCAGGCAGAGCGCCTCGGCACGGACAAGAACCTGACCGAGGCCTACAAGCTGCTTGAAAGCCTGGTCACCAACCCCAAGTACGCCTCCAACGAGCTGATCTTTCCCGCGCGGATGCGCCAGGGCGACCTTCTGCGCGAGCTCAACCAGTTCCCCCAGGCCCAGCAGGTCTACGAGTCCCTCGTGAACAACGCGGCGCTCGACCGCGGCGACAAGATACTGGCCCAGCTCGCCCTTGCCGAGTGCCACAACGCGCAGTCGGCCAACAACCCCTTGCACGCCAGCAGCGCGGTGCGCATCCTCGAGGACCTGGTCGACCGCGTCGACGCCCCGGCCGACGTGCGCGTCGAGGCGGGCTACAACCTGGGCGTCATCCTCTCGCGCACGGACACAGCCCGGGCCCAGGCCGTGTGGTGGAACCAGGTTGTCGACCCGTTCCTTGTCAGGCCGGGCGGCCCCCAGGGGTTGGGCCCCAAGGGCCGCTGGTGGATCGCCCGCACCCTCCTTGATTCGGGCACGCTCTTCGAGAGGGAGGGCAGGATCGAGGAGGCCAAGCACGCGTGGCTGCTTTGGATCCATTCGGGCCTGCCGGGGGACTCGCTCGCACAGGAACGCCTCGCCCGCTTCAACTTGCCCGCCCCTAAGCCCTGATGTAGTCCACGCCCCATGCCCGCCCCGCAACCCAGCCTCATCTCAAGCGCAGGACCCATGATCTGGGTCCTTCTCGGCCTCGGGCTCGTCCTCCTTCTCGTGTTCGTCGAGCGGGCCCTGTACTTGCATCGAGGTCAGATCCGATCGACCGCATTCCTCAGCGGCATCAAGAACATCCTCGCCAAGCGCAGGCTGATCGAGGCCCTCACCGTGTGCGAGGAGACCCCCGGACCTGTAGCCGCGGTGGTGAAGGCCGCGCTGCTGCACGCCGACGAGGATGCGGAGTCCATCCGCTTCCACGTGCAGGAGGCTGCCGTTGTCGAGCTGCCGGCCCTCGAACGCAGGATAGGGGCCGTGGGCGCCATCGCCCAAGTGGCTCCCCTGGTCGGGCTCCTGGGGACGGTTCTCGGCATGATGTCCACCTTCGCCGCCTTCCAGCGCGACTACGCGACCGCCAGCGTCCTCGCCAGGGGCATGTGGCAGGCGCTCATCTGCACGGCGGGAGGGATCATGATCGCGATCCCGGCCAACCTGGCGCTGCACTTCCTCAACGGCCGCGTGCGGGCCATCGTGCGCGACATGGAGTGGTCGGGCAACGAGATCATGAAGTACTTGAATTCTGAATACAAGTCGGGTGGCGCGCCCAAGCCATGATCGCCCGGCCCCTGGACCTAGCTTCGAGACTGCGGCCCCCTCCCCAGGGGATGGTCACCCTGCACTATGTCAACGTGGGCCTCCTTGGGCTCTTTTTCACCCTCTTTGGCTCGCGCTTCGTGCTGGCACCGGGCCTCGGGGTCGACTTCCAGCTGCCCCAGCAGCCCGGCGCCCAGGCCGGCGCAGCCCAGGCCTCGAACGTCATCAGCGTCCTGCGCTCCGGGCAGATCTTCACCGACGAGGGCCTGGTCGACATGGGCCAGCTCGGTGAATGGCTCGCCACCCGCGCAGCCCGCGAGCGCACGCCGACGCTCCTCATCCGGGCGAGCGCGGAGGTCACCCTTTCCGAGCTGATCGAGATTGAGGGCGCCGCCCACAATGCCGGCTTCAAGGTGCTCCTGGGGGCCGAAGACCGCGGGGTGGTTCCCGCCACCGCCAAGTGAGCGCCCGGGTCTCCGGCCGTCTTTGGGTAGGGCTTCCCATTTTGGGAGTCCTTGCCCTTGTGTGGGTTGCGCTTAATCTGAAACTGCCGGAACCCCCGATTGCCGAGAAGCCCGCCCAGGCACACCCCTCGGTGGGGCTGGTGGATTCCGTGGTCATCCGGGGGACGCTCCTCAGGGACCCGACCCCCCTGTTTCTGCCGACGCTTTTCAATAGTTCCCGCAAGGATTACGTGCCCCGGCAGCCCGACGGCTCCTTTGAGGGATTCCCTGCGACGTTGACCTTCAGCGAGTCGGAGCCCGAGTTTCGGCTTCCGCCGCCGGTCGCAATTCCGTCGTCCGCCGCCGACGCCCTGGTTGGGGAGCCCCCAGGGGTGCCTTTCCTCGGCTTCGGCCGCAGGGATATGGTTGTGCAAATCCTTGGCCCGCGTGGCGCCTACGTCGAAATCGTCGATGCCGGGAGTGGGCGCAGCGTCTATGCGAGGTCCGTCGACGACGCGCACCCGCCGGCCTCCTCCCCATGGAGACCCATGGAGTTCATGGCGGCGGTCGACTCCGCCGGGCTCGTCGGGCCGCTGGTCCTGACCGTCCACTCAAACGTGGCCGAAGTGGACGCTTATTTTGCTCATTATCTTGCGGAGACCCTTAGGGTGGGTCAGCGTCTGGAGCCAGGTTTCTACAGGATCTGTGTCGGGCCCTGAATCACTCGGAACCGAGGCCGTTTTCCTCGTGTTCGGATGTTTTTTGACGGGCTTCGCAAATTTCTGTTGACGCACCTTGCGCAAAACAGCACTTTCTTCGCTCTTTTTCGTTTCTTGCAACGCAGTCTTGGTCTGCCCAGATAGCTCAGTTGGCAGAGCACGTCCTTGGTAAGGACGAGGTCGCCGGTTCAAATCCGGTTCTGGGCTCCATGCAAGAGACGAAACGTCAGCCACTTCTATCAAAACCCACATCCACGTAAAGCTCCGGAATCGCTATGGCTAAAGGAACATTCGAACGCAAGAAACCGCACGTTAACGTCGGTACGATTGGTCATGTCGACCACGGCAAGACCACGCTCACGACCGCGATCCTAAGGGTCCAGTCGAACAAGGGGCTCGCTGAGTTCAAGTCGTACGCCGACATCGCGAAGGGCGGCACGGTCCGCGACGCGTCCAAGATCGTCACGATCTCGGTGGCCCACGTGGAGTATGAGTCGACCAAGCGCCACTACGCGCACGTCGACTGCCCGGGACACGCCGACTTCGTCAAGAACATGATCACGGGTGCCGCCCAGATGGACGGCGCAATCCTCGTGGTCTCCGCCGCTGACGGCCCGATGCCGCAGACGCGCGAGCACATCCTCCTCGCCCGCCAGGTAGGCGTGCCGAAGATCGTCGTCTTCCTGAATAAGATCGACCTGATCGACGACAATGACCTCCTCGACCTCGTCGAGGAAGAGATCCGCGACCTCCTGACCAAGTACCAGTTTGACGGCAAGGCTGCCAAGATCATCCGCGGCTCCGCCACGGCGGCGCTCGACGGCAAGCCCGAGGGTATCAAGGCCATCGGCGACCTCATGGACGCCATTGATGCCGAGATTCCGGAGCCCGTCCGCGAGACCGACAAGCCCTTCCTGATGTCCGTCGAGGACGTCTTCTCGATCACGGGCCGCGGCACCGTCGCGACCGGCAGGATCGAGCGCGGCATCGTCAAGCTGAACGAGACCGTCGAGATCGTCGGCCTGAAGGACACCTCCTCCACGGTCGTCACCGGCATCGAGATGTTCCGCAAGCTGCTCGACCAGGGCCAGGCCGGCGACAACGTCGGCGTCCTCCTGCGCGGCATTGAGAAAGAGGGCATCGAGCGCGGCCAGGTTCTGGCCGCCCCGAAGACCATCACCCCGCACAAGAAGGCGAAGGCCGAGATCTATGTCCTCTCCAAGGACGAGGGTGGCCGCCACACGCCGTTCTTCAACGGCTACCGCCCCCAGTTCTACTTCCGGACGACGGATGTGACGGGAATCATCACTCTGCCGAAGGGCGTCGAGATGATCATGCCCGGAGACAACATCAACGTCGACGTCGACCTGATCGTGCCCATCGCCATGGAGAAGACCCAGCGCTTCGCCATCCGCGAAGGTGGCCGGACAATCGGTGCGGGACGCATCACGGAAATTACGGAGTAATTCGTTTATTCCGAGCAACTTAATCACGGCTCGCCGAGGTTCCGCAACACGGGCCTCGGCGTCGTCGTCTAAACAATTCCACGACTATAGGGGTGTAGCTCAATTGGTAGAGTAGCGGTCTCCAAAACCGTTGGTTGGGGGTTCGATTCCCTCCGCCCCTGCCAGTCCCGAAGGTTCCCAAAGCAGTTCATGAAAAACCCGTTCCAAAGCACGCGCATCTTCGTCGGTGAAATGGTCGGCGAGCTCCAGAAGGCGAGCTGGCCCAACCGGACCGAGCTGCGCGACTCGACCATCGTCGTGATCGTCGCCAGCGCGCTTCTCGGGCTCTTCACCGCGGTCAGCGACTTCTCTCTCTATCAGGTTGTCGATCTGTTCACGTCCTGGATCAGCCGCTAATCCACCATGTCCACACAAACGACGGCTCCCGCAGACGCACAGTGGTTCGCCCTCCACACGCTCTCCGGCCAGGAGAACAAGGTGAAGACGTACATCGAGCGCTTCAAGGCGGCCGAGGAGCTCGATGACGCGATTTTCGAGGTCCTCCTGCCGACCGAGGTCGTTTCCGAGGTCAAGAACGGCAAGAAATCGTCCAAGGTCCGCAAACTCTACCCGGGCTACGTCTTCATCCAGATGCGCCTCTTCGACGAGGAGAAGAAGCTGATCAACAAGCCCTGGTACTTCGTCAAGGAGGTCGCTGGCGTGATCGGTTTTGTCGGCGGCGAGCACCCCGCGGCCCTCAGGCAGACGGAGATCGACGAGATCCGCTCCCGGATCGAGGCGGCCAACGGCAAGGAAGTGCCGAAGGTGCAGTACTCCGTCGGCGAGGAGGTCAAAATCAACGATGGCCCGTTCGCCAACCTCAACGGCCGCATCGACGAGATCGATCCCGACCGCGGCAAGCTCAAGATATCCGTCTCGATCTTCGGCCGGTTCACGCCGGTCGAGCTCGAGTACTGGCAGGTCCAGAGGTCCACAGAATAATCCAGGACAACCCAACCTTTCACTACAATGGCGAAGAAAATCCAAGGCTACATCCGTCTCCAGCTCCCTGCGGGTGCTGCCAACCCGGCCCCCCCGGTCGGCCCCGCGCTTGGCGCCCAGGGCGTCAACATCATGGCGTTCTGCAAAGAGTTCAACGCCAAGACCAAGGACCAGAACGGGATGATCCTCCCGGTCATCATCACGGTCTTCTCGGACAAGAGCTTCACGTTCATCCTCAAGTCACCCCCGGCTTCGGTCCTCCTGAAGAAGGCGGCCAACATCGCCAGCGGCTCGGCCCGTCCGAACCAGGACAAGGTCGGCAAGGTGACGAAGAAGCAGCTGCTCGAGATCTACAAGCTCAAGCAGAAGGACCTTAACGCCAAGAGCGACGAGGCGGGCATCCGCATCATCGCCGGCACCGCCCGCAACATGGGCATCGACGTCATCGATTGATCGGCCACAAGAAATTTTGAAGCGGGAGTCCCAACAGGGACGCTTGCACCGCAAGGAGCACACAATGGAAAAACACAGCAAACGCTACCGCAGCGCCGTCCAGGCCGCCGATCTCGCCAAGGATTATCCCCTGAGCGAGGCCGTCGACATCCTGGCGAAGTTCCCCAAGGCCAAGTTCGACGAGACCGTCGAGCTTTCGTTCCGTCTCGGGGTCGACCCGACCGCGGGCGACCAGATGATCCGCGGGACCACCCCGCTGCCGAACGGCTCGGGCAAGAAGGTCCGCGTCCTCGTCTTCACCGACGACTCCAAGGCGGCCATCGACGCTGGCGCCGACTTCGCGGGCCTGCAGGACATCATGGCCAAGATCAACGAGGGCTGGCTCGACTTTGACGTCGCGATCGCGACCACCGAGGCGATGAAGACCGTGCGCACGATCGCCCGCGTCCTAGGGCCCAAGGGCCTCATGCCCAATCCGAAGAGCGGCACCGTGACCGACGACATCGCCGCCGGCATCAAGGCCGTCAAGGCGGGCCGCGTTGAGTTCAAGATGGACAAGACGTGCAACATCGGCGTCGGGGTCGGCAAGCGCTCCTTCACGGCCGCGCAGATCCTCGAGAACATCCAGGCCGTGATCGAGGCGGTCGGCAAGGCCAAGCCCGCCTCCTTCAAGGGCCACTACATCAAGACGGTCGCCATCTCGTCCTCGCAGAGCCCCGCCGTGCGGATCGCGTCCACCGAGTACAGCAAATACTAAACCCGGAGAATCGATCCCATGAGAGCCGAGAAAAAATACCTTATCGACGAGGTCACCACGCACCTCAACAAGTCCGACTACGTCATCCTCGCGAACTTCACGGGAGTGACCGTCGCGGACGCCGCGGAGCTGCGCTCCAAGCTCGCTGCCGAGAAGGCCGAGTACCACGTCGTCAAGAACAGCTCGCTGCGCGTCGCAGCGAAATCGCTGGGTCTGCCCGACATCGACAGCGCCCTGACCGGCCCGACGGCAATCGTCGTCGGCGGCAAGAACTCGGCGGGCGTCGCCAAGATCCTCAAGCAGTTCTTCAAGGACCGCCAGAAGGTCGTGGTGAAGGCCGGCGTTCTCAGCAAGAAGTTCATCAGTCCGAAGGACGTCGAGCGCCTGGCGGACATGCCATCCCTCGACATCCTGCGCGCGCAGCTGCTCGGGCTCCTCAACCAGCCCGCCGGCGCGTTCGTGCGCGTCATCAACGCGGTCCCGCAGGGCCTCGTCAACGTCCTCCAGGCCAAGGTCCGCGCAGCGGGCCAGGGCTGAAACTCAGCAACAAAAACATAGAATTTCAAAGGGGCGCAGGGAAAACCCGGGGTCCCGACGAAAGCAAAAATCAAACGCGGCAGGCTAGGGGATACGTCCCTTAAACGAGCCCCCCAATTCGGGCCGCTAACCGGCAGCAAAAGATCATCATGAGCAACATCACAAAAGACCAAGTCATCGAGTGGCTCTCCAGCCAGTCGGTTCTCGAAATCTCCGCCCTCGTCAAGGACCTCGAGTCCAAGTGGGGCGTCTCGGCCGCGGCTCCCGTCGCAGCCGCAGCGGCCCCCGCCGCCGCAGCAGCGGCAGCAGCGCCCGCCGAGGAGAAGACCGAGTTCACCGTCGTCCTCCTCGAGGCCGGTGCCAACAAGATCGGCGCGATCAAGGAAGTGCGCGCGATCACGGGCCTGGGCCTCAAGGAAGCCAAGGACCTCGTCGAAGGCGCCCCGAAGCCTGTCAAGGAGGGTGTCAACAAGGCCGAGGCCGAGGAGATCAAGAAGAAACTCGAGGCCGCTGGTGCCAAAGTGGAGCTCAAGTAATCTTGGCTCCCGCTCTTGGTCATAAACCACTTACGGCTTCAGAAGCCATCGGGACAGGCCGCGCATCCGCACGGCCTGTCCTTTGCCTTTTTTCATTTTGTAGACATGCTAGCAGAAGCGCCGCCACCCAAGTCCTTGGCGGTGCTTTGACTCATTGCGTCCTTTAATACCTACGGGAATTTCCATGGCCGACCGCACCTCCACAGAACGCATCAACTTCGGCAAGCTCCGCGAAGTCATCCAGCCGCCCAACCTGATCGAGATCCAGATCAATTCCTATCTGGATTTCCTGCAGAAGGGCATTCCCGAGAAGCAGCGCAAGCCGCAGGGCCTCGAGGCCGTTTTCCGCGAGGTCTTCCCAATCCAGTCGTATGACGAGCGCCTGACGCTCGAGTACGTCTCGTACACGCTCGGCGAACCGAAGAACTCGGAGATCGAGTGCATCCGCGAGGGCATCACCTATTCTGTGCCCCTGTACGTGAAGCTGAGGCTGCGCGAAGAGGACTTCATCAAGGACGAGGACATCTACATGGGCGAGATCCCGATGGTGACGGAGCGCGGCTCCTTCATCATCAACGGAGCCGAGCGCGTCGTCGTCTCGCAGCTGCACCGTTCGCCCGGCATCGCCTTCGAGGTCGCCCCGCACCCGAACGGCAAGCTGCTGCACAGCTTCCGTATCATTCCCGACCGCGGCACCTGGCTCGAGGTCCAGTTCGACAACAACGACCTCCTCTACGTCTATCTCGACCGCCGCCGCCGCCGCCGCAAGTTCCTGATCACGACGCTCCTGCGCTCGATCGGCTACTCCAGCGACATCGACATCCTCAACCTCTTCTACGAGATCAAGGACCTGAAGGTCACGAAGGCCCTCGACATGGAGAACGTGTCGACGCTGGTCCTCGTCGAGGACGCCATCGACGCCCAGAAGGGCGTCGTCCTGGCCCGCGCATTCGAGCCCCTCACCAAGCAGATCGTGCGCACGTTCGAGAAGCACGACATCGCGTCCATCCGCGTCATCGACACGGCCGTGGACGAGGGAGCGATCATCCGCGCGCTCAAGAAGGACCCCACCCGCAACGAGGAGGAGGCCCTCAAGGAAATCTACAAGCGGCTGCGTCCGGGCGAGCCCCCGACCACCGCCAACGCGAAGGCCCTCCTGAAGCGGCTTTTCTTCGACCCGAAGCGCTATGACCTCGGCCGCGTGGGCCGCTACAAGGTCAACCAGAAGCTTGGCCTGAAGGCCGAGCTCGAGCAGCGCATCCTTGAGAGCGCCGACATCGTCGCCGCGACAAAGTACCTCGTTCGCCTGCGCAAGGGCGAGGGTGTCGTCGACGACATCGACCATCTGGGCAGCCGTCGCGTCCGCACCGTCGGCGAGCTCCTCGCCAACCAGTGCCGCGTGGGCCTCGCCCGCACGGAGCGCCTCGTGCGCGAGAGGATGACGATGTACGACCAGAGCGTCGACTCGATCACCCCGCAGAAGCTCATCAACCCGAAGGCGCTGACGACCGTCATCCGCGACTTCTTCGCGCGCAGCCAGCTCTCGCAGTTCATGGACCAGATCAACCCGCTGGCCGAGGTGACGCACAAGCGCCGCCTCTCCGCCCTCGGGCCGGGCGGTCTCAACCGCGAGCGCGCGGGCTTTGAGGTCCGCGACGTCCATCCGTCCCATTACGGCCGCATCTGCCCGATCGAGACCCCTGAGGGCCCGAACATCGGCCTCATCAACTCCCTCTCGACCTATGCCCGCGTGAACGAGTTCGGCTTCATCGAGACGCCGTACCGCACGGTCAAGGAAGGCCGCGCCACGGACAAGATCGACTACCTCACCGCCGACCAGGAAGAGGGCAAGGTCATCGCCCAGGCCAACTCCGAAATCGACGACAAGGGCCACTTCATCGGCAAGGTCACCGTCCGCAAGGACGGCGAGTTCCTCGAGGTCAGCGCCTCCGAGGTCGACTACATGGACGTCTCGCCGAAGCAGGTGATCTCGATCGCCGCTGGGATGATCCCCTTCCTCGAGCATGACGACGCCAACCGTGCGCTCATGGGCTCGAACATGCAGCGCCAGGGCGTCCCGCTCCTGCAGTCCGAGGCTCCTTTTGTGGGTACCGGCATCGAGGAGCGCGTCGCGCGCGACTCGAAGATCGTCGTTGTGGCGGACGAGGGCGGCATCGTCGCCTCCGTCGACGCCAAGAGGATCATCATCACCAAGGACGGCGAGGTTCCTCGCGTCATCAAGCACGACCCGAAGAACCACGTGTACGTCTACGAGCTGCGCAAGTTCATGCGCTCGAACAACCACACGTGCTTCAACCAGAAGCCGATCGTCAAGCGCGGCCAGAAGATAAAGGCGGGCGACATCATCGCCGACGGCCCCTCGACCGACAAGGGCGAGATGGCTCTCGGGCGCAACGTGCTCGTGGCGTTCATGCCCTGGAACGGTTACAACTTCGAGGACGCGATCCTCATCTCCGAGAAGGTCCTCAAGGAGGACATCTTCACCTCGATCCACATCCAGGAGTTCGAGGTCACGGCCCGCGACACCAAGCTCGGGCCCGAGGAGATCACGCGCGACATTCCGAACGTGGGCGAGGAGGCCCTGAAGAACCTCGACCACAACGGCGTCATCCGCGTCGGCGCCGAGGTGAAACCCGGCGACATCCTCGTCGGCAAGATCACCCCGAAGTCCGAGACAGAGCTCGCGCCCGAGGAAAAGCTCCTGCGCGCGATCTTCGGCGAGAAGGCAGCCGACGTTAAGGACACGTCGCTCGTCGTCCCGTCCGGCGTCACCGGCATCATCATGGACGTGAAGGTCTCCTCCCGCATCGACAACGAGCAGGAGAAGCTGTCGCCGTCCGACCGCCGCCGCCAGGTCAAGCAGATCCAGGAGGAGTACAAGACCCAGATGGACAAGCTGCGCGAGGGCCTCACCGAGGCGCTCTCCAACATCCTCCTGGGCGAGAAGATCCCCCTGGACGTCATCAACGGCGAGTCGAGCGAGATCATCATCCCGGCCAACCGCAAGATCACGAAGACGCTGCTGCGCAAGCTGGCGGCCGTCTCGAAGTACGTCCAGATCGACCCGTCACCCGTGCGGATCAAGATCATGGAGATCATCGGCTCCTACCAGACGAAGTTCGACGAGCTCGAGTCCGAGCGTGAGCGCAAGATCGGCGCGGTCGAGGCCGGCGAGGGCTCCGGAGACGGCGCCATCAAGCAGGTCAAGGTCTACGTCGCCACCAAGCAGAAGCTTGACGTCGGTGACAAGATGGCTGGCCGCCACGGCAACAAGGGCGTCGTCGCCAAGATCGTCCCCGAGGAGGACATGCCCTTCCTGCCCGACGGCACCCCCGTCGAGATCTGCCTGAACCCGCTGGGCGTGCCTTCGCGCATGAACGTGGGCCAGGTCCTTGAGACGCACCTCGGCTGGGCCTGCAAGAAGCTCGGGATGAAGGTCGCCACACCGGTCTTCGACGGAATCCCCGAGAAGCGCGTGCGCGAATACCTGCGGGAGGCTAAGCTGCCGTCCTCGGGGAAGAGCCCGCTGCTCGACGGTCGCACCGGCGAGAAAATCGATCAGGAGGTCGTCGTTGGCTACATCTACATGATGAAGCTCAACCACCTCGTCTCGCACAAGATCCACGCGCGGGCGGTCGGACCCTACTCACTCGTCACGCAGCAGCCCCTGGGTGGAAAGGCCCAGTACGGCGGCCAGCGCTTCGGCGAAATGGAGGTTTGGGCGCTCGAGGCCTACGGGGCGGCACATACGCTCCAGGAACTGCTCACCGTCAAGTCCGACGACGTGCAGGGCCGTACCAAGATCTACGAGTCGCTCGTCAAGGGCGACAACACGCTGTCGGCCGGCACGCCCGAGTCCTTCAACGTCCTCATCAAGGAGATCCAGTCGCTGGGCCTCGACATCAAGCTGCAGAAGCGCGACGCGCTGTCGTTCGGCTCGTAAGAGCCCCGAGCCCGCAACGCGAAAAAAACTCACAGAATCAGGGATACCAAAGCCATGATCCAACCCGCAGAAACAGCCAGCAACACACGCAGCGACGCCCGCGCAGCCATCGGCATCGAAGAGAGCCCGTTCGACTGCGTGTCGATCACCGTAGCCTCGTCGGACACGATCCGCAAATGGTCCAAGGGAGAGGTCAAGAATCCAGAAACGATCAACTACCGCACCTTCAAGCCTGAGCCGGGCGGCCTCTTCTGCCAGAAGATCTTCGGGCCGGTGCGCGACTACGAGTGCGCCTGCGGAAAGTACAAGCGCATCAAGTACAAGGACGTCGTGTGCGACCGCTGCGGCGTCGAGGTGACCATCGCGCGCGTCCGCCGCGAGCGCATGGGCCACATCGAGCTCGCCGTCCCCGTCGCCCACATCTGGTTCCTGAAGAGCATGCCGAGCCGCCTCGGCCTGCTGCTCGACATGACGGCGCGCTCGCTTGAGCGCGTCATCTACTACGAGAACTACATGGTCGTCGACCCGGGCAAGACGCCCCTTGAGATGAAGCAGCTGCTCACCGACACCGAGTACCGCCAGGCGCTCGACGAGTACGGTGACGATTCCTTTGTCGCCAAGATGGGCGCCGAGGCCGTCCGCGACGCCCTGGTCAAGATGGACCTCGAGGCGACCGTGGCAGAGCTGCATGAGCAGATGCGCGCCACCCGCTCCAAGCAGATCAAGAAGAAGCTCTCCAAGCGCCTGAAGGTGATCCAGGGCTTCATCCACTCGAGGTCCCGTCCGGAATGGATGGTCCTCGAGGTGCTGCCCGTCATCCCGCCGGACCTGCGCCCGCTGGTGCCCCTCGAGGGCGGCCGCTTCGCCACGTCCGACCTGAATGACCTCTACCGTCGGGTCATCAACCGCAACAACCGGCTGCGCAACCTGATGCAGCTGAAGACCCCCGACGTCATCATCCATAACGAGAAGCGCATGCTCCAGGAGGCCGTCGACGCCCTCTTTGACAACGGCCGCCACGGCCGCCCCGTCACCGGCGCCGGCAACCGCCCGCTCAAGTCGCTCTCCGACATGCTCAAGGGCAAGCAGGGCCGCTTCCGCCAGAACCTTCTCGGCAAGCGCGTCGACTACTCCGGCCGCTCCGTCATCGTCATCGGCCCCGAGCTCAAGCTGAACCAGTGCGGCCTGCCCAAGAAGATGGCGCTCGTCCTCTTCGAGCCCTTCATCATCCGCAGGCTGAAGGAGCTCGGCTTCGTGCACACCGTGCGCGGCGCCCGCAAGATGATCGAGAAGCGTTCGCCTGAGGTCTGGGACATCCTCGAGGAGGTCACCAAGGGCCACCCGGTGCTGCTCAACCGCGCGCCGACCCTGCACCGACTCTCCATCCAGGCCTTCGAGCCCGTCCTCATCGAGGGCGAGGCCATCCGCATCCACCCGCTCGTCTGCACGGCGTACAACGCCGACTTCGACGGAGACCAGATGGCCGTCCACGTGCCGCTGTCCCTCGAGGCCATCCTGGAGTGCAAGCTCCTCATGATGGCGACGTCGAACATCTTCTCGCCGTCGTCCGGCAAGCCGATCCTGACCCCGTCGCAGGACATCGTCCTCGGCGCCTACTACCTCACGATCGAGCCGCGCAAGAAGGCGGCCAAGGACGTGCGCGTCCCCCTGATGTCGGGCCTCCACGAGGTCCTCTTCGTCAAGGCCGACGGCGCCGCCAAGATGCACGATTGGATCGACATCCCGAATCCCGACTACGGCCGCGACACGATCTACGGCAACAAGGACAAGAAGATCCTGCGCACCACCGTCGGCCGCGTGATCTTCAACCAGATCTGGCCAGCCCCGATCGGGTTCGTGAACTTCCCGGTTCCGAAGTCCAAGCTCGGCGACCTCATCCTCAACACCTACAAGTCCTCCGGCGACGTCGTCACCGTCGAGGTCCTCGACCTCCTCAAGGAGCTTGGCTTCACGACGGCCTTCCAGGCCGGAATCTCCATCGGGATCGACGACATGATCATCCCGGAGTCGAAGAAGGACATCGTCGCCGACTCCCGCCGCAAGATCGCCGAGGTCGAGGCCCAGTTCAACAAGGGCATCATCACCGACGGCGAGCGCTACAACAAGGTGGTCGACATCTGGACCAACGCCACGGACCGCATCGCCAAGGAGGTCTTCGCCAAGCTCGAGGCCAACGAGGGCAAGACGGAGGTCAACCCCGTCTACATCATGATGGATTCCGGCGCGCGCGGCAACAAGCAGCAGGTCCGCCAGCTGTGCGGGGCCCGCGGCCTCATGGCCAAGCCCTCAGGCGAGATCATCGAGCGCCCCATCCTGTCCTCGTTCCGCGAGGGCCTGACGGTGCTCGAGTACTTCATCTCCACCCACGGCGCCCGCAAGGGCCTCGCGGACACCGCCCTCAAGACGGCTGACGCCGGCTACCTCACGCGCAAGCTGTGCGACGTGGCCATGGACGTCATCATCGCCGAGGAGGACTGCGGGGCACGCGACGGCGTCTGGAAGAAGGCGATCTACGAGGGCGACGACGAAATCGTCGGCCTGAAGGAGCGCATCATCGGCCGCTGCTCGAGCGACAACGTCAAGAACCCGCTCAAGCCCACCGAGACCATCGTCGGGTCCGGCGAGCTCATCACCGAGGAGATCGCCGCCAAGATCGAGGACGTCGGCATCGAGCGCGTGAAGATCATGTCGCCGCTGACTTCGACCGCGAAGCACGGCATCGACGCCAAGTCCTACGGCATCAACCCGGCCACCAACCGCATCGCAAAGATCGGCGACTCCGTCGGCATCATCGCCGCCCAGTCGATCGGCGAGCCCGGCACGCAGCTGACCATGCGTACGTTCCACATCGGCGGCGTCGCCTCCGGAGGGTTCAAGACCCCCGAGATCCGCGTGCGCTCCGCCGGCGTGGTCAAGTACCGCGGTCTGCGCCTCGTGCAGGCCTCCGAGGGCGGCAACATCGTCCTCAACAAGACCGGCACAATCCAGATCCTCGACGAGGAGGGCAAGGAGCTCGAGACGTACAACATCGTCGTCGGCTCGTTCCTGCACGTCGAGGACGGCGCGGCCATCGCCAAGGGCGCGGTGCTCGCGGTCTGGGACCCCTACAACATCCCGGTCCTTTCGGAGAAGGGCGGCGCCCTTGTCTTCAAGGACATGATCCCTGGCGTCACCGTCAAGCGCGAGCTCGACGAGTCGTCCGGGCGCATTGCCACCGTCGTCATCGAGCACAAGGAGGACCTGAATCCCCAGGTCGAGGTGCGCGATGCCAAGAACAAGCCGCTTGCGTCCTACTCCATCCCAGTCGGCGCGCAGATCGCCGTCAACGAGGGCGACACGATCGCCCCCGGCGCGCTGCTCGCCAAGACCCCCCGCCAGGCGTCCAAGACCAAGGACATCACGGGCGGTCTCCCGCGCGTCGCCGAGCTCTTCGAGGCCCGCCGCCCGAAGGAGGCCGCTGAGATGGCCAGGATCGACGGCATCGTGTCCTTCGAGGGCACGATCCGCGGCAAACGCAAACTTGTCGTCAAGAACGAGGAGACGCAGCAGGAGGAGGAGCACCTCATCGCCGCCGGCAAGCACATCATCGTGCAGCCGGGCGACGTCGTCCACAAGGGCCAGCACCTCACCGAGGGCGCCGCGGACCCGCACGAGATCCTCGAGATCCTCGGGCCGGCCGCGCTCTACGAGTTCCTGATCGGCCAGGTGCAGGAGGTCTACCGCCTGCAGGGCGTCACGATCAACGACAAGCACATCGAGATCATCATCCGCCAGATGCTGCGCAAGATCCGGATCACGGACCCGGGCGACAGCGAATACTTCTGGGGCGAGCAGGTCGACCGCGCCACCTTCCTTGCCGACAACCGTCGCATCGAGGAGGCAGGCGGAAAGCCGGCCGAGGCCGAGCCGATCCTCCTTGGCATCACCAAGGCCTCGCTCGAGACCGAAAGCTTCATCTCGGCCGCCTCCTTCCAGGAGACGACTCGGGTGCTGACCGACGCCTCGACCCTTGGCAAGGTGGACTTGCTCAAGGGCTTCAAGGAGAACGTGATCATGGGTCACCTGATCCCGGCGGGCACGGGCCTGCCCCAGTACAGGCATCTCAAGATCAGCCTGCCTTTCGGCACCGAGCTGGTCGAAGAGGTAAAGCCCGTGGAGGCCAGCGCAAGCTGATCCAAAAGGGATTCCAGAGGGGTGGGGGACCCGGTTCGTCGGGTCCTGTCCCCCCGAGAAACGACGCCCGGCCCAAAGCCGGGCGTTTTTTCTTGTGTTTCCCGCGCGCAGGAGGGATTTTCACACCCCTTTTCGTCAGTCCATAACGCACAGCCAGCCTCTGCCGGTGTGTGCGCCCCTCATCGCGAGCCGCGCCCAAAACGCGGATTTCGCGACCATCGAGTTCATTTCGCCAAAAAGTTCTTGCCGACTTTTTGGCGAAGCGTAGTTTTAACCTCTTTTCCCGAATTTCCACTCTTTAACCGTTCCGTATGCCGACCATCAACCAGCTTGTACGCCGAGGCCGCCGCAAGGTGCGCATCAAATCGAAGTCCCCGGCCCTCGAGGGCAACCCCTTCCGCCGTGGCGTCTGCGTGCAGGTCATGACGCGCACCCCCAAAAAGCCTAACTCGGCCATCCGCAAGGTTGCCAAGGTCAGGCTCACGAACGGCAACGAGGTCATTTCCTACATTCCCGACGAGGGCCACAATCTGCAGGAGCACTCGATCGTGCTCGTTCGCGGTGGCCGCGTTAAGGATCTTCCCGGTGTGCGCTACCACATTGTGCGTGGCACGCTGGACGCGACGGGCGTCGAGAAACGCCGCCGCAGCCGCTCCAAGTACGGCGTCAAGCGCCCGAAGGCTGAGAAGAAGAAGTGATCGAAAGGCCAATCTAGACCATGTCACGCCGCCACAGAGCAGAGAAACGCCACGTCATTCCTGACATCCGGTACAACAGCCCGCTTGTTGCGCACCTGGTCAATGTCATCATGAAGAGCGGCAAGAAGAACCTTGCCCAGAAGATCGTCTACGGCGCCTTCGAGAAGGTGTCGGAGAAGCTCGAGAAGGGCGACCCGGTCGACCTGCTCCTGGGCGCGCTCGAGAACGCCCGCCCCCGCCTCGAGGTCAAGAGCCGCCGCGTCGGTGGCGCGACCTACCAGGTTCCCATTGAAATTTCATTCGAACGCCAGGAGAGCCTCGCGATCCGATGGATCGTCGCCGCCGCCGGATCGAGGAAGGGTGTCACCATGCGTGACGCCTTGGCTGCGGAGATCATCGATGCCTACAACAACACGGGCACCGTGGTGAAGAAGAAAGAAGACACCCATAAGATGGCACAGGCGAACCGCGCCTTTGCCCATCTGCGTTGGTAACGCCCAAGAGGCCTCCCCATGTCCGCCGTAGCTACACCGTCCATCACCGTCGTCACAGACAAGGCGAAGCTCTCGCCGCAGAACGCTCCGGGCCGCCCGTTCCCTCTCGAGTGGACGCGCAACATCGGGATCGCCGCGCACATCGATGCCGGCAAGACGACCACGACTGAGCGCATCCTTTTCTACTCCGGTGCCGTCCACAAGATGGGCGAGGTCCATGACGGCACGACCGTCACGGACTGGATGGAGCAGGAGCGCGAGCGCGGCATCACGATCACCGCGGCCGCCATCTCCTGCGCATGGAACGCCTCGTGCGGCCCGTGGAAGGGGATCAAGCAGCGCATCAACATCATCGATACCCCCGGACACGTGGACTTCACGGCCGAGGTGGAGCGCTCGCTGCGCGTGCTCGACGGCGCGGTTGCCGTGTTCGACGCCGTGGCCGGCGTGCAGCCCCAATCCGAGACGGTCTGGCGGCAGGCCAACAAGTACAGTGTCCCGAGGCTTGTCTTCCTGAACAAGATGGACCGCGTGGGTGCGGACTTCCACCGCTCGGTCGACGATATCCGCATGAAGCTGAAGGCCAATGCGCACGCCCTCTTCCTGCCGATCGGCGCCGAGGAAAACTTCATCGGCATGATCGATCTGGTGCAGATGATCGCCTATTATTTCGACGACACCAAGGATCCCCTTGGGCTCACGCCGATCACGAAGGATATCCCGGCCGATCTGCTGGAGGAGGCCAAGGAGTACCGCGACCAGCTGATTGAGGCCGTGTGCGACTTTGACGACGTCCTCGCCGAGAAATACCTCGAGGGCGCCGAGATCGAAGTGGACCAGCTCATGCTCGCCATCCGCAAGGCGACCGTCTCGCTCAAGTTCTTCGGCGTCATCCCGGGCTCCGCCCTGAAGAACAAGGGCGTCCAGCGTGTTCTCGACTGCGTGGTCAACTACCTGCCTAGCCCGATCGACGTTCCCCCCATGAAGGGCAAGGACAGCGATGGCGCCGAGGTCGAGGCGGTTGTCGATGACAAGAGCAAGCTCGCGGGACTGGTGTTCAAGCTCTGGACCGACCCCTTCGTCGGAAAACTCGTGTTCTACCGCGTGTACACGGGCAAGGTCACCAAGGGCACCTCACTCTACAACCCGCGCACCCGCCGCAGCGAGCGCGTCTCGCGCCTGGTCCTCATGCGCGCCATCGACCGCGAGGAGATTGACGTCGCCTACGCCGGCGACATCTGCGCGCTGGTGGGCGTCAAGGACGTGATCACGGGCGACACCCTTTGCGACGAGGACTTTGACATCCGCCTCGAGCCGCCGTCCTTCCCGGAGCCGGTCATCTCGATGTCGATCGAGCCGAACTCCAAGGCCGACCAGGAGAAGATGGGCTCCGCCCTCCAGCGCCTGGTGGCCGAGGACCCGACCCTGCGCGTCAAGACGGACCAGGACACGGGCCAGGTCATCCTCTCAGGCATGGGAGAGCTACACCTCGAGATCATCCTCGACCGCATGAAGCGCGAGTTCAAGGTCGAGGCCACTTCGGGCAAGCCCCAGATCGCCTACCGCGAGACCGTCAAGGCCAAGGCCGAGGGCGAGGGTAAGTTCATCCGCCAGTCGGGCGGCAAGGGCCAGTACGGCCATGCGATCATTACCCTCGAGCCGAACGAGAAGGGCAAGGGCGTCGAGGTGCTCAATGAGACCGTCGGCGGCAGCATTCCCAAGGAATTCATCAAGCCGACGATCGACGGCATCATGGAGGGCACGAACAACGGCGTCGTCGCCGGCCATCCGGTGGTCGACGTCATCGTCAAGATCGTCGACGGCTCCTTCCACGAAGTCGACTCCTCGGAACTCGCGTTCAAGATGGCAGGCATCTTCGCGTTCAAGGACGCGATGAAGAAGGCCAACCCGATCCTGCTCGAGCCCATCATGGGCGTCGAGGTGACGACCCCCGAGGAGTACCAGGGCGACCTCATCGGCGACATCAACCGCCGCCGCGGAACCATCCTCGGCATGGAGAACAAGGCCGGAGCCTGCATCATCGCATCGACGGTCCCCCTCGAGACGCTCTTTGGCTACGTCACCGACATCCGCTCCCTCTCCAAGGGCCGCGCGAGCGCCTCGGTCACCCCCTCCCACTTCGAGCAGGTTCCGAACTCGCTCCTCCAGAAAATCGTCGAGACCACGACGAGGGCCCCCGCCCGCACCTAACGCCCGTTCTTTTTACGCCATGAAAGGCCAACGAATTCGCATCAAACTCCAGGGCTTCGACTATCGAGTGATCGACCAGTCCGCCCAGGACATCGTCGAGACCGCCAAGCGCTCCGGCGCCCGCGTCTCGGGCCCGATCCCGCTGCCCACCCGCATCGAGAAGCTTTCGGTGAACCGCTCGCCTCACGTCGACAAGAAGTCGATGGAGCAGTTTGAGACCCGCACCCACAAGCGCCTCATCGACATCATCGAGCCGACAGCACAGACGGTCGACGAGCTCAAGAAACTCAACCTTCCCTCCGGCGTAGACATCACCATCAACGTATAAAGTCCACAGTTAGCAGTTGCCCGTGTGCGCCCCAGGGCGCACCTCCGGGTCCCTCTAATGTAGGTCCCAAACGGAACCATTCCACCTACCGCTTAGCCCATGATCTCATCCCTTCTCGGCAAAAAAATCGGCATGACCCAGGTCTACGACGCCCAAAACGTCCTAGTACCGGTCACCGTGGTTGAAGCCGGCCCCTGCGCCGTAGTGCAGGTGAAGACCGTCGAGACCGACGGTTACAACGCCGTCCAGATCGGCTTCCACAGCAAGAAGCCCAAGAATTCCAGCAAGGCAGAGCTCGCCCACGCCAAGAAGGCAGGCATCGAGCTCGCCCCGCGCGTCCTCTCCGAGGTCCGCCTGCCCGGTTCGCCCGCTCTCAAGGTCGGCGACATCGTGACGGTCACCGCCTTCCAGGAGGGCCAGCTCGTCGATGTCATCGGGATCACGAAGGGCAAGGGCTTCCAGGGCGTCGTCAAGCGCTTCCGCGTCGCCGGCGGCCCCGCGGCCCACGGCTCCATGTTCCACAGGCGCATCGGATCGATCGGCATGCGCCAGACCCCCGGCCGCACCTGGAAGAACCAGTCGATGCCCGGACACATGGGCAGCGAGCGCCGAACGGTGCAGAACCTGCGCGTCGTCAAGGTCATCGCCGAAAAGAACCTGATCCTCGTCAAGGGAGCCATTCCGGGCGCCAACGGCGACGACGTCCTCGTGCGCCTCGCCATCAAGGGCCAGCAGACGAAGGCCTAAACACCTAAAGGAAATTTGAGCGCAATGAAATTCACCGTTTTCAGTCCCGATGGTACGACGAGCCGCGAGCAGGAGTTCGCCGGCGTGCCCACCTTTGAGGGGGACAAGGGTCTCCAGGCAGTCAAGGAGGTCATCGTCGCGATCAACGCCAACAACCGCCTCGGCACCCACTCGACCAAGACCCGCGCCGAGGTCAGCGGCGGCGGACGCAAGCCCTGGCGCCAGAAGGGCACCGGCCGCGCCCGCGCCGGCTCCAGCCGCTCCCCCCTGTGGTCCGGCGGCGGCGTCGCCTTCGGCCCGAAACCGCGCGACTACAACAAGAAGATCAACGGCAAGGTGAAGGCCCTGGCCTTCAGCCGCGCCCTCTTCGACCGCGCGAGCGCCGGCGAGATCGCCGTGATCGAGAACTTCGGCATCACGGTCAAGAAGACGAAGATCACGAGCAAGGTCGTCGCGCTCATCGCCCCCAAGGGCAAGGTGCTCCTCGTCGACGCCCCGTTCGAGCAGGCGGCCCGCCTCGCGGCCCGCAACATCGCCCGCGTGACCCTGCAGGAGGCCGCAAAGCTCAACACACTCGACCTGTCGCAGTACAAGAAGATCATCGTCAGCACCAAGGCGCTCGAGGCCATCATCGCCCGCGCGAACGGAGGAAAGAACTGATGAACTCCCACAAGGTACTCAAGGGCATGCTCCTGACGGAGAAGGCCAACAAGCAGTCGGCCGAGCTAGGCCAGTACACCTTCGAGGTGTTCAAGGACGCCAACAAGCACGCGATCGCCGAGGCCGTCGAGGCCACCTTCAAGGTGACCGTCCGCCGGGTGAACACGCAGAACTACCGCGGCAAGAACAAGCGCAGCCGCACCGGCCAGCCCAGCACGACCTCCGACTACAAGAAGGCGATCGTTACGCTGAAGGCCGGAGACAAGATCGAGCTGATCTAAGCTCCACAGAGAAGGACCTCCTCACATGCCCATCAAACATTTCCGCCCCCTCACGCCGTCCCAGCGCTTCACCTCGCTCAACAAGGTTGTGGTGTCGAAAAACCGCCCCGTGCGGTCCCTCACCGAGCCCAAGAACAGGACCGGCGGCCGCAACGTCTACGGACGGGTCACCTCGCGCCGAATGGGCGGTGGCCACAAGAAGCTCTACCGCATCATCGACTTCAAGCGGGACATCCTGGACATCCCTGCGACCGTCGAAGCCATCGAGTACGATCCGAACCGCAGCGCCCACATCGCGCTCCTGTACTACTCGAACGGCGTCAAGCGCTACATTCCCGCGCCCGAGGGCCTGAAGGCCGGAACCAAGATCTTTGCGGCGAACACCGCGACGACAAACGACTTCACGGTCGGCAACAGCTTTCCGCTCGAGATCATCCCGCCGTCGACCCGCGTCCACTGCGTCGAGATGGTGCCCGGCAAGGGAGCCCAGATGGGCCGCTCCGCCGGTTCCAGCATCGAGCTCGTGACCGTCGAACACGGCAACGCCCATCTCAAGATGCCCTCCGGCGAGATCCGCATGGTGAACGCGAAGTGCCGCGCCACCATCGGCATCGTCGGCAACGGCGACCACAACAACCAGTCCCTTGGCAAAGCCGGCCGCAACCGCTGGCTCGGAAGGCGCCCCCGCGTCCGCGGCGTGGCGATGAACCCGGTCGACCACCCGAACGGTGGCGGACAGGGCAAGTCCAAGGGCGGCGGCGGCCGCCAGCAGATCGTCTCCCCGTGGGGCCAGCTCGCCAAGGGCTTCCCGACCCGCAGGCGCACCCGCATCTCCAGCAACTTCATCATCGTCCGCCACAACGGCCGCCCGCCGCGCGGCAAGAAGTAAACCCTCCCGACCCGTACCATGGCACGTTCCATCAAGAAAGGATTTTTCGTCGATTACCACCTGCTCGAGAAAATCGAGAAGGCGGTCAAGGCCGGCGCGCGCAAACCCATCCAGACCTGGTCGCGCCGCTCGACGATCACGCCTGATTTCATCGGACACACCTTCAACGTCCACAACGGCAAGGCCTTCGTCGCGGTGTATGTCACCGAGAACATGGTCGGCCACAAGCTCGGCGAGTTCGCCCCGACCCGGATCTTCAAGGCCCACGGCGGAATGACCCGCAAGGAAATCTAAGGAAACCGCACCATGGAAGTTCAAGCCCTTACACGAAACGCCCGCATGTCGCCCAAGAAGGTGCGCGAGGTGGCCCGCACGATCCAAGGCCGGACGGCCAACGACGCCGTCGAGTACCTGACGCTCATCCCGCGCAAGTCCGCGCGGCTGATCGTCAAGACGCTCAAGAGCGCCATCGCCAACGCGGAGAACAACAACAACCTCGCCTCGGACTCTCTCACCGTGAAGAGCGCCGTCGTCGAGAACGGGCCGGTCCTCAAGCGCTTCAAGGCGGGGGCCAAGGGAACGGCGATGCCCCGCCGCAAGAAAATGTCGCACATTCGCATCGTCCTCTCGGACGGCAACACCAACCAAGCCTAACCCATGGGCCAAAAAACCAACCCTATCGGCTTCCGTCTTGCCGTCCGCCGCGACTGGCAGTCCCGCTGGTTCGCCAGCAAGAAGGAATTCCCCAAGCTGCTCCTTGAGGACCAGCTCATCCGCTCGACCCTGATGGAGAAGCTGAAGCAGGCCTCGGTGCCGCGCATCTTCATCGAGCGCGCGTCCAACCGCGTCCGCGTCAAGATCTACACGGCCCGCCCCGGGATCGTCATCGGCCGCAAGGGCCAGGAGGTCGACAACATCAAGGCCCAGCTCGTGAAGCTCACGGGCAAGGAAGTCCTGCTCGACATCCAGGAGGTAAAGAAGCCCGAGATCGAGGCCCAGCTCGTGGCCGAGAACGTCGCTCTCCAGCTCGAGCGACGCATCACCTTCCGCCGCGCCATGAAAAAGGCCGTCGAGATGGCCATGGCGCTCGGCGCCGAGGGCATCAAGATCCAGTGCTCGGGCCGCCTCGGCGGCGCCGACATCGCGCGCCGTGAATGGCAGCGCAAGGGCAGGGTGCCCCTGCACACCCTGCGCGAGAACATCGACTACGGCTTCTCCGAGGCCCTCACCGTCTACGGCAAGATCGGCGTCAAATGCTGGATCTGCAAAAAGGAGGCTGACGCGGCCTGAAGCCGCCTCCGCCACAACATCTGATTTAGGAGAAACGATCCATGGCTCTCGCACCCGCACGCACCAAGTACCGCAAGTCCCAGAAGGGCTCACGCGCCGGCAACGCCAAGCGCGGCAATACGCTCGCATTCGGCGAGTTCGGCTTGCAGTCCCTCACTCGCGGGCCGATGACCGGCCAGCAGATCGAGGCGGCCCGCGTCACGATCTCCCGCCACCTCAAGCGCAAGGGCAAGCTCTGGATCCGCGTGTTCCCCCACAAGCCTGTGACCAAGAAGCCCGCAGAGGTGCGCATGGGCCAGGGCAAGGGCCCGGTCGAGTTCTACGTCGCCGTCATCAAGCCCGGCGCCGTCCTCTTCGAACTCTCCGGCATTCCCCTCACCGTCGCCAAGGAGGCCTTCCGCCTGGCCGACGCCAAACTTCCCTTCCACTGCCGTTTCATCGTCCGCGAAGGCACCGTCGTCTGACGCGCAACACACAAGCCGCCCTCCAATGAAATCCAAGGAAATCAGGGACCTTTCACCGGTCGAAATCACCACCAAGATCCGCGAAAGCCGCGAATCGCTCCTCCAGCAGCGCCTGCGCAAGCAGACCGGCCAGGTCGAGAAAACCCATGAGCTGCGCATCCTCCGCAAGGACATTGCACGCCTCGAGACCATCCTGCGCCAGAAGAACAAGGCAGCCCCCGCGGCCGCCTGATCACCGAACGGCCCAAGCACGTTAACACGCCATGTCCTCCGCCAATTCCGAATCCCGCAACAGCCGCAAGGCGATCATAGGCTTCGTCACGAGCCGCTCGGGCGACAAGTCCGTCAAGGTCACGATCCCCTACAAGACGCCGCACCCCCTTTACCACAAGGTCATCAACCGCAAGACGGTCGTCCACGTTCACGACGCGAAGAACGAGACGAAGGTCGGCGACAAGGTTGAGATCATGGAGACCCGTCCGCTCAGCCGCCTGAAGCGCTGGCGCGTCCTTTCCATCGTACACAGCGCCGTCGGCACCACCGCCGAGGCGATCACCGAGACCGACGTCGCAGCCACCGTGCCGACCAAGACCTCACGCGCCGGAGCCGGCACGCCCGCGGCATCCGCCTGATTACAGTAGACCGATCAGCAACACTTAAAACAGACCCGCCATGATCCAACTGCGCTCCATTCTAGAGGTCGCCGACAACACAGGCGCCCGCAGGGCCGCCATGATCAGCCGCAAGGGGCAGAACACCGACACCGCGGCGGTAGGCGACATCGTCACCGTCCACATCAAGGAGAGCACCACCGACGCCACGGTCAAGAAGGGCGAGGTCGCCAAGGCCGTCGTCGTCCGCACCAAGGCGGCGGTCCGCCGCTCCGACGGCAGTTACCTCCGCTTTGACAGCAACGCCATCGTCATCCTCGGACCCGACGGCAACCCCAAGGGCACACGCATCTTCGGCCCGGTCGCGCGCGAGCTGCGTGCGAAGAACTTCATGAAGATCATTTCCCTCGCACCGGAGGTTCTCTGACCATGCAACGATTCCACGTAAAACGCGGCGACGCGGTCGTCGTCATCTCTGGCTCCCACAAGGGCAAGGAGGGCAAGATCCTCGAGGTTCTCGCCGCCAAGTCGCGCGCCCGCATCGAGGGTGTCGCCATGGTCAAACGCCACCTCAAGAAGTCACAGGAGCACCCGCAGGGCACCATAGCCGAGCGCGAAGGCTCAGTCCACATATCCAACCTGATGCTCAAGTCGGTCTATGACGCGAGCAAGCGCAAGAAGGCGGTCTAACATGAGCAGCGCACCCACACTCAAAAAACAATACACCGAGCAGGTCTTCCCCGAGCTCGTGAAGCTCCGCGGCTACAAGAACAAGCACGAGGTTCCGAGGGTCGTTAAGATCAGCCTGAACTCGGGCATCGATGCCGAGGCCGACAAGAACCAGATTGCCGACGTCCAGCGCGACCTGGCCCTCATCGCGGGCCAGAAGCCGGTCCTCAGCAGGACCCGCAAGGCCATCTCGAACTTCAAGCTGAAGGAGAACCAGATCACGGGATGCCACGTGACCCTTCGCGGCGACGCGATGTGGGAGTTCCTTTACCGCCTCATCGCGGTCGCGCTGCCGACCATCCGCGACTTCCGCGGGATGTCGCCGAAGCTCGACGGCCAGGGCAACTACAACATCGGCGTCTCCGACTTCACGATCTTCCCGGAAATCACCGTTGAGAACGTCAAGAAGAGCATGGGCCTCGACATCACGATCGTGACGTCCGCCGAGACCGACGACGAGGGACGCGACCTCCTGCGCCTCCTCGGAATGCCCTTCCGCCGCTCCGAAGCCAAGACCGCCACCGCAGCCTGATCCCTACGCCATGCCGAAGACCTCCGCCATCCAACGCAACGAGAAGCGCAAGCGCCTCGTTGAAAAGTACGCCAAGCTTCGCTCGGAGCTGAAGGCCACCCTCGCCAATCCCGCGACGACCGACGAACAGTTCTTCGCCGCGCAGACCAAGCTGCAGAAGCTGCCCAAGAACTCCTCCCGCGCGCGCATCCGCAACCGCTGCTCGATGAGCGGCCGCCCGCGCGGATTCAAGCGCAAGTACGGCGTCTCCCGCATCCAGTTCCGCGAGCTCGCCCTGGCCGGCAAGATCCCCGGCGTCATTAAATCATCCTGGTAATCCTTCTGGCACGCGGGAGTCGGATATGACCCGCGCCGCCCACCCAATCACACAACATCCATCATGACCGACCCGATCAGCGATTTTCTCACGCGTCTTCGCAACGCCAGCAAGGCCCGTCTCGAAGAGTGCCATGCGCCGCACTCCAACCTGAAGGAGGGCATCGCCGCCATCCTCAAGACAGAGGGCTACGTCTCCGCCGTGTCCGTCGGCGCGGACGCCAAGGGCCACAAGACGATCATCGTGAAGATGAAGTACGTGGACGGCGCCCCCGCCATCAGCGGCCTCAACCGCGCCTCGACGCCCGGCCGCAGGCTTTACTCCGCCTACTCGGACATTCCGAGGGTGCTCAACGGTCTCGGTATTAGCATCGTCTCCACCTCCAAGGGCCTGATGAAGGACGCGGACTGCAGGCGCAACAAGGCCGGCGGCGAGCTGATCTGCAACGTTTGGTAAGGACCCACCCACCATGAGCCGCATCGGTAAGCAACCCGTTCCCATTCCCGACAAGGTCAAGGTCGACATCAAGGACACCACCGTCCATGTCGAGGGCCCCAAGGGCAAGGTCCACAAGACCTTCGCCCCCGTCGTCACCATCACCATCACCGACAAGAAGGTCGTGGTCGCCCCCATCGGCGACACCCGCTTCGCCAGGGCCATGTACGGCACCGCCCGCTCGATCATCTCAGGGATGGTCAAGGGAGTGACTGCGGGCTTCTCCAAGGAGCTCGAGATCCAGGGCGTCGGCTTCAAGGCCAACCTGAAGGGAAAGCAGCTCGACCTCGCGCTCGGCTACTCGCACCCGATAGTCATGGACGTCCCGGAGGGCATCAAGATCACCGTGACCGAGGGCACACGCCTGAAGGTCGAGGGCTGCGACAAGCAGCTCGTCGGCGCAGTCACCGCCGAGATCCGCAGCTACTATCCGCCCGAGCCCTACAAGGGCAAGGGTGTGCGCATCGTCGGCGAGCGCGTCCGCCGCAAGGAAGGCAAAACCGTCGCCTAATACCCATGAACACTGTCCACAAAGCCAAACTCCTCCAGAAGCGCCGCTGGAGGATCCGCAAGAAGGTCGCCGGCACCGCCGCGCGCCCCCGCCTGAGCGTCAAGTTCAGCGCCAAGAACATCTACGCGCAGGCCGTCAACGACGACGCCGGCACGACCCTTGTATTCCTCTCAAGCCTGGACGCCGGCCTGCGCAAGCAGAAGGTGGCCGCCAACATCGCCGGCGCGAAGGTGCTCGGCACCGCGTTTGCGGAGAAGGCGAAGGCTGCGGGCATCACTTCTGTGGTCTTCGACCGCAGCGGCGCCCGCTATCACGGCAAGGTCAAGGTCTTCGCGGACTCAGCCCGCGAAGCCGGCCTTGTATTCTGAACCAAAGCACATGAGCAACGATACCGCACCCTCCGCAGAACCGGCAGCAGCAGCCGTGGCCCCCGCCGCCGCACCCGCACCCGCCGCCGCACCCACCCCTTCGTCCACGCCCTATTCCAACCGCCCCCAGCGCCGTGACGGACACGGCGGAGGAATGCGCGGCCCACGCCGCGACAACCGCTCCCGCGACCAGCAGCAGAACACCGGCGACGGTCCGGCGATGATCGAGAAGGTCGTCTTCATCAACCGCTGCGCCAAGGTGGTCAAGGGTGGCCGTCGCTTCAGCTTCGCCGCCTTGACGGTCGTCGGCGACCAGAAGGGCAACATCGGAGTCGGCTACGGCAAGGCCAACGAGGTCCCCGACGCCATCAAGAAGAGCACGGAGCACGCCAAGAAGCGCCTCATGCACGTGAAGCTCAAGGGCGACACGATCCCCCACGACGTCTTCGGCGAATTCGACGGAGGCAAGGTGCTGCTCAAGCCCGCCTCGCCCGGCACAGGCCTGATCGCCGGCGGCGGCGTTCGCGCGGTGCTCGAGGCAGCTGGCATCAAGAACGTCCTGACCAAGTCGATGGGCTCCAATAACCACATCGCGGTTGTGAACGCGACTGTGAAGGCCCTCCTGCAGCTCAAGCTTGCCGAGGACTTCGCCAAGGTCCGCCAGAGCTGAGTACCCCCCTATTTCACATAATCCGAGTTCCATCCCGTGACAAAGCGGGGTGGGGCGCCTACGAGGAAAAGACCATGAAACTCCACGAACTTAAGAATGTTGCCGGTGCCGTGCACCGCAGGAAGCGCGTTGGCTGCGGCGAAGGCGGCGGCCACGGCAAGACCAGCGGCCGCGGTGGCAAGGGCCAGTCGGCCCGCTCCGGCAGCAGCATCCGCCCCGGGTTCGAGGGCGGCCAGATGCCCCTTTACCGCAAGCTGCCGCACCGCGGCTTCAACAACTACGAGTTCCGCACCGAGATTGCCGTCGTCAACTTGCGCGACCTCGCGGGGCTCGACGCGTCGGTCACCGAGGTGGACGCCCTGTCGCTTGCGAAGGCCGGCCTCATCCGCTCCGGCGAGAAGACCGTCAAGGTCCTCGGCGACGGCGAGATCACCCGCGCCCTAAAGGTCACGGCAGCGAAATTTTCCGAGTCCGCCAAGGCCAAGATAGAGAAGGCAGGGGGCCAGGCAGTCGTCGGCTAAAGGCTTCCTAGCATGTTCTCCGCATTCACGAACTCGCTTAAGATCCCCGAGCTTCGCTCGCGGATATTCTACACGCTGGCGCTGCTTTTCGTGGCGCGCGTGGGTGCGGCGATCCCGCTCCCAGGCATAGACCCCCTTCCGCTGCAGAGGTTTTTTGACCAGCAGGGCGGCGGGATCGGCGGCGCCGTGGTGGGCCTGTACAGCATGTTCACGGGAGGGGCGCTCCTCAAGGGCGCCGTCTGCTCCCTGGGCATCATGCCCTACATCAGCGCCTCCATCATCTTCCAGCTGATGACCGCGGTCGTTCCCGCCCTCAGCCGCCTCCAGCAGGAGGGCGACGTGGGCCGCCAGAAGCTCACCCAGTACACGCGCTACGCGACGGTCCTCATCTGTCTCGTTCAGGGAACGCTGACGCTCCTCGCCCTGGAGAACCCCTCGAAGCTGTTCTCGGGCTATGACGTGGCCACCTACGGCAACATCGTCGTCCTCTCCAAGCCCGCCTTCCTCATCCAGTCCGTCGTCTACCTGACGGCGGGCACGATGCTCATGATGTGGCTCGGCGAGCAGATCACCCAGCGCGGCATCGGCAACGGCGTCTCGCTGCTGATCACGGTCGGCATTCTGGCGACGCTTCCGGGCGCGGCTGCGCAGACCTACCGGTTCTTCTTCGGCCCCGTCGGAACCAACACGGGCCACGGGCTGCCGCTCGCGGCGCTCATGATCCTCCTCTTCTTCGTGGTCACCATGGGCATCATCATGGTCGTCCAGGGCCAGCGAAAGATCCCGGTCCAGTACGCGAAGCGCGTCGTGGGCAACAAGGTGATGGGAGGCCAGAGCTCCTTCCTGCCCCTGAAGGTCAACTACTCGGGCGTCATGCCCGTCATCTTTGCCAGCGCCATCCTGCTCTTCCCCCAGCAGGTGATGCAGCAGCTGGGAGCGGTGTTCAACATCCGGGTCCTATCCGAGTTTGCGGCCTTCCTGGTGCGCGGCCACTGGGTGTACTACATGGGCAACGCCTTCCTCATCCTCTTTTTCAGCTATTTCTGGGTGTCGGTCATGTTCAAGCCGATCCAGATCGCCGATGACCTGAAGAAGTACGGCGGCTACATCCCCGGCGTGCGCCCGGGAGAGCCCACGGCCCAGTTCCTCGACTTCATCATGACCCGGCTGACCCTGGCCGGAGCGCTCTTCCTGACGATCATCGCGGTCATGCCGGACGTGCTTCTCTACGAACTCAACGTCCCGGTGCGCATCGCCTACTTTTTCGGCGGCACGGGCATGCTGATCACGGTCGGCGTCATCCTGGACACCATGCGCCAGATTGAGACCTTCCTCCTGCAGCGCCACTATGACGGTTTCCTGAAGAAGGGCCGCATCCGGGCCCGCAGCGCGAACGCCCAGGGCGGCGCAATGGGTGATGCCCTTGATCTGCAGGCTGTTGGGAAACTCTGCCTCGCAGTGGGTTCAATTTTCCTCTTCGGTATCGTGGCTTGGGCAGTACGCCGTTGGGGGGGCAGGTAATAGCCCCCAAATAGGCTTTACACGGGTCCGGATGGACGCGATATTTGACCTCTTTTCCCATTTCGGCGCTCCCGCCAAAACGAAACTCCTTCTGCTCGGTTCGACTGATTTTCGCACGGAAGAAATGATGAACCGGGTCCGTTCTTTGCAGTTAGAGCACGTCTCTCCCGCCGGCCTCATGCGACGGGGGATTTCGCGGTCCCGCGGCCCTGCCGCAGGGAACGAAGACTCCATGCTGGCGCATCTGCGCCGCTGGTTCTTCTCGCGCAAACCTGATGCGGGATTCGTCCTCACGGACTTCCCGGCTACGCTGCTCCAAGCTCAAGTGTTTGACGAATGGCTGGACGCCCGCGACGAGGCAATCGACGCGGTGGTGGCCGGCCCCGGCGCCCCGGCGCAGGTCGTCAGGCACTACCGCACACACGGCCTCCTCCTGGAGGCGGCCGCCGCACCATGATTCCCATCAAGGACAAGGAGGGGATCGCAAGGATGCGCGAGGTGTGCGCCATCGCCGCAACGGTGCTTGATTCGCTCAAGCTCCTCGTGCGGCCTGGCATCACAACAATGGACTTGGAAGAGGCGGGCCGCGCGGAAATCGCGCGCCACGGAGCGAGAAGCGCCTGCTTCGGCTACCAGCACGGTTCGCGCCGCTATCCGGCCCACACCTGCATCTCGGTCAACGAGGAGGTGGTCCACGGAATCCCTTCATTCAAGCGCGTCCTGCGCGAGGGAGACATCGTTTCGCTCGACATCGTCGTCGAGTTCAAAGGCTACATCGGCGACAACGCCGCGACGGTGCCGGTTCTGCCGGTGCCGCCCCAGATCGAGAAGCTCCTGCGGGTCACCCGCGAGGCGCTCTCCATCGGGGTCAAGGCCGCTCAGGTCGGGGGCCGCATCGGGGATATCTCGAGCGCGGTCCAGGCCCACGTCGAGGGGCACGGCTTCTCGGTCGTGCGCGACATGGTCGGCCATGGTGTAGGGGTGGCGATGCACGAGCCCCCCGAGATCCCGAACTTCGGCAGGAGGGGGACCGGCGAGCGCATCGCGCCCGGGATGACCTTCGCGATCGAGCCGATGGTCAACCTCGGAGGCTACGAGACCCGCACTCTGCGCGACGGATGGACGGTCGTCTCGGCCGACGGGTCGCCCTCGGCCCACTTCGAACACACGGTGCTCACGACAGAAAAGGGCCCGGAGATCCTCACGATCCCCGGCCTGGTTCCGGCCCGCCAGGCCTGATCCCCAGCGACAGTCCACTTTATCAACCACAACTCTTCATAACCCACACACAATGCCTCGTCTCCTCGGTGTAGAAATCCCCGCGAAAAAGAAAGTCGCGTACTCCCTCCGTTACATTTACGGCGTCGGCCCGACGCGGGCCGACCAGGTCGTCAAGGAAGCCGGCCTAAGCCCCGACATGCGGGCACAGGACCTGACGGAGGAGCAGCTCAACAAGATCCTGCACGTGATCACCGAGCACAAGTGGGTGGTCGAGGGCGACCTGCGCCGCGAGATCGCGGGCAACCTCAAGCGCCTCCAGGCAATCAACTGCTACCGTGGCGTCCGCCACCGCCGCGGCCTCCCGGTCCGCGGCCAGCGCACCAGCACGAACGCCCGCACCCGCAAGGGACCGCGCAAGACGATCGGCGTCACCAAAGCCAAAGAATAACCCACTTAAGCCATGGCCGAAGAAAAATCAGCAGCACCGAAGAAGGAGAAGGCTCCCAAGGCCCCCAAGGCCGCAAAGCCCTCCGACGCCCCAGAGGGCGCAGCACCCGCGGCGGCCCCCGCCGCAGCTCCCGCAGCACCCGCGGCGGACGCCAAGCCGACCGAGATGGTCGGCGGCGTGGCCAAACAGCCGACCGCAGAGGATCTCCTCAAGGAGGAGCTGGGCGCCGTCAAGGTCCGCAAGGCCAAGGGCTCCAAGAACGTCACCTCCGGCTTCGCGAACGTCCTCGCGTCCTTCAACAACACGATCGTTTCGATCACCGACCCCAAGGGGCAGGTGATCGCCTGGTCGAGCGCCGGCAAGTGCAACTTCCGCGGCTCCCGCAAGTCCACGGCCTACGCCGCCCAGATCGTCGCCCAGGACGCCGCCCGCAACGCGATGTCCCACGGCCTCAAGGATGTCGTCATCCGCGTCTCGGGTCCCGGTCTCGGCCGCGACAGCGCCATCCGCGCGCTTCAGGCCATCGGACTTGAGATCACGTCGATCGTCGACGTTACCCCCATCCCTCACAACGGCTGCAGGCCGCGCAAGCGCCGCCGCGTCTAACGCCAACCTTGGCCCAACCCTCCTCACCTTAAGACAATGGCTCGTTACACAGGTCCCTCCACACGCATCAGCCGGCGCTTCGGTCAGCTCCTGATCGGCTCCGGCAAAGCGCTTGAGCGCCGCAACTACCCCCCGGGGCAGCACGGCCCGAAGTCGCGCCGCAAATCCTCGGAGTACTCCGTCGGTCTCAATGAGAAGCAGAAGCTTCGCTACCAGTACGGTCTCCTCGAGAGGCAGTTCCGGCGCATGTTCGAGATCGCCAAGCGCGAGCGCGGCATCACCGGCGAGCGCTTCCTGCAGCTCCTCGAGACGCGCCTGGACAGCGTCATCTATCTCCTCGGACTGGCCAAGAGCCGCGCGGCGGCCCGCCAGTTCGTCAACCACGGCCACATCCGCGTCAACGGCCGCAAGGTTGATATCGCCAGCTACAATGTGCAGCCGGGCGACGAGATCGACGTGCGCAACGCCCCCGCCTCGCGGCAGATGGCGACCCGCAACCTCGAGGAAAACCGCATCCGCACCGTGCCAGGATGGCTCTCGCTCAATGCCGAGCAGTTCAAGGCCGGCGTCGTCCGCCTCCCCACACGCGAGGAGATGGACCAGAACATCAACGAGCAGCTCATCGTTGAGTTCTACTCGCGCTTCTAAACCTGATTTCTCAACCCACTCACAACTCAACAAGAGTTCACGCCATGCCAAAACGCCTCGGAAAATTCGAACTCCCCTCCAAACTCACGAAGGTTGAGGACGGCGCCACGCCGACCTACGCCAAATTCATCGCCGAGCCCTTTGAAGCGGGCTATGGCCACACCGTCGGCAACTCGCTGCGCCGCGTGCTCCTGAGCTCGATCGAGGGCGCAGCCATCTCCTCGATCAAGATCGAGGGCGTGAACCACGAGTTCCAGAGCATCGACGGCGTCGTCGAAGACGTGACCGAGATCGTGCTCAACCTGAAGAAGGTCCTCATCGTCTCCCACAAGCGCGAGACCCTGACCCTCTCCATCAAGGCCTCCAAGGCCGGCGCCGTCACGGCGGCGGACATCCAGGCCGACGCCAACATCCAGATCATCAACCCGGACCAGGTCATTTGCACCCTCGACACCAAGCGCGCCTTCGAGGCTGAGATCGAGATCAAGACCGGCCGCGGCTATTTCCCCGGCGAGCAGAACAAGAAGGAGGAGCAGGCCATCGGCGTCATTCCGATCGATTCGCTGTTCTCCCCGGTTCGCCTGGTCAAGTACGCGGTGGAGGCCACCCGTGTCGGCCAGATCACCGACTACGACAAGCTTATCCTCGAGGTCTGGACCGACGGCCGCATCACGCCGGACGACGCCCTGAAGCAGGGCGCCTCGATCCTCAAGCACCACCTCGACGTGTTCGACCGCGTCAGCGAGGAGGCCTACGAGTTCGAGAGCCAGCAGAGCGAGGTCAGCGAGGAGCAGAACAAGCTGCGCAAGCTGCTGAACATGTCGGTCAACGAGATCGAGCTGTCGGTCCGCGCCGCCAACTGCCTCAACAACGCCAACATCACCACGGTCGGCGAACTCGCCATGAAGACCGAGCAGGAGATGCTCAAGTACCGCAACTTCGGCAAGAAGTCGCTGAACGAAATCAAGGAGAAGCTCGAGGCCCTGGGCCTGTCGCTCGGCATGAAGTTCGACGAGCGCCTCCTGGACGCCAAGAAGGAAGCCTGATCCATGCGCCATCAAAAACACCACTCTTCACTGGGCGTCACCCGCGAGCACCGCGCGGCCATGATGTCCAACCTGGCCGCGTCGCTCATCACGCACGACCGGATCCAGACGACGCTCACCAAGGCCAGGGCCCTGCGCCCGTTCATCGAAAAGGTGATCACCAAGGCCAAGCACGCGGCGGCCAAGCAGGAGAAGAGGGATGCCCTCCACCTGCGCCGGCAGGCACTGCGCGACGTCCGCGACGAGGATGCCGTGACGCTCCTCTTCAACGAGAAGGTGAAGGAGTTCACCAACCGCCAGGGTGGCTACACCCGCATCTACAAGCTGGGGCCCCAGCGCCTCGGCGACGCCGCCGAGATGGCGCTGATCGAGTTCGTTAAGGCGGATGACCCCGGCTACAAGAAGTCCAAGGGCAAGAAATCCGGCGCCAAGCGCGGCAAGAAGAAGGCTCCCGCAGCCGACTCCGCCCCCGCCGCCGCACCGGCCCTGGAGGCCCCCGCCGCAGCACCGGTCCCCGAGGCCCCCGCCGCCCCCGAGGGCGAGGCCAAGGCCTGACCCGAGCTCCCCAAAAGGAGCACCAACAATCAAGCGCGCCGAAGTTTACCTTCGGCGCGTTTTTTGTTTCTCTGGCCCCGATGTTCGAGTTTTCCGCCGCCGCCGTCATCTACTGCGTGCTCGTCGCAGCGGTGTTCCTGTCGCTCTGGCTCTTCTACGACCGGCGCGACAACCTGCGCTTCGACCGGGAGCGGCGCCGGACGACCTTCCACTGCATCCGCTGCGACCGGCTCTACACGGCGCCCGAGGCAACCGAGCTGTGCGTGTGCCCCAGGTGCGGCCACGAGAACGCGCGGCTCAGGTTCTGAGACTGCGGCGCGGCGGCCGACGGCTCCACAGGCGCCCTTGACGTCCGCGCCCAGGGGGCCTTCTTCTCTTTCCTCCCACAATCCGCACATGCCGCAAACCATAGCCGTACTCGACTTCGGCTCCCAATATACGCAGGTCATCGCCCGCCGGATTCGCGAGTGCCAGGTCTTCTCGAAGATCTACCACTTCTCGACCCCGCCGCAGACGCTGCGCGACGACGGCGTGATCGGCATCATCCTCTCCGGCGGCCCCAGTTCGGTCTTTGCACGAAAGGCCCCCATGCCCGACCCCGGCATCTTCGGCCTCGGGGTGCCGGTGCTCGGGATCTGCTATGGGCTGCACCTGATGGGTCATCTCCTCGGCGGAAAAGTCGTCAAGGGGACGCAGCGCGAGTATGGGCACGGCATCCTGCATGTCGGCCGGCGCGGACGCCTCTTCGCTGGCCTTCCCTCCAAGCTGAAGGTCTGGAACTCCCACGGCGACAAGCTGACCAGGCTGCCGCCGGGCTTCGAGGCGATCGGGCGCACCGAGAACGCCCCCTACGCCGCCCTCGAGGACCGCAAAAGGGGTTTCTACGCGATCCAGTTCCACCCCGAGGTGTTCCACACCGAGCGCGGGACCGACATCATCCGCAATTTTCTGGTGGGCATCTGCGGCGCAAGCCAGGACTGGACGACCAGGGACTTCATCAAGCACTCGACGGGCGAGATCCGTGCCGCGGTGGGCAAGTCGCGCGTCATCCTGGGGCTCTCCGGGGGCGTGGACTCGTCGGTCGCCGCGGCCTTGATCCACAAGGCCATCGGCCGCCAGCTCACCTGCGTGTTCGTGGACAACGGGCTGCTGCGCAGGCACGAGCGCGCGGCGGTCGAGTCGCTCTACAAGCGCCACTTCAGGATCGACCTGAGGGTGGTGGACGCCTCGGGCCTCTTCCTGAGGAGGCTCAAGGGCGTCGATGACCCCGAGAGGAAGCGCAAGATCATCGGCAACACGTTCATCGAGGTCTTCGAGAAGTCGCTCAAGAAAATCGGGCACGCGGACTTCCTCGCACAGGGGACGCTTTATCCCGACATCATCGAGAGCGTCGCCATCGGCAACAATCCTGCCGCCCTCATCAAGAGCCACCACAACGTGGGGGGCCTGCCGGCCCGCATGAGACTCAAGCTGCTCGAGCCGCTAAAGGCCCTGTTCAAGGACGAGGTCCGCGAGGTGGGCTCAGCCCTCGGCCTCCCCCGCGAGGTCGTCTGGCGCCAGCCCTTCCCGGGCCCGGGCCTGGGGGTGCGCGTGGTAGGCTCCGTGACGCCCGAGAACCTCGAGATCCTCAGGTCGGCCGACGCCATCCTCCAGGAGGAGATGATGGGCTGCGGCTGGTATTGGAAGGTGTGGCAGTCGTTCTGCGTCTTCCTGCCCGTCAAGTCGGTGGGCGTTGTCGGCGACGAGCGCAACTACGCCTATGTGATCGCGATCCGCGTCGTGGAGAGCATTGACGCGATGACGGCGGACTGGACGCGCCTTCCCTACGACCTCCTGCAGAAGATCTCGGGCAGGATCACCAACGAGGTGCGCGGGGTCTCCCGGGTGGTCTTCGACGTGAGCTCGAAGCCCCCCGCGACCATCGAGTGGGAGTGATTTTTCTTCGACCCCGCGGCCGTTTTGGGTGTCAATGGGGAGCATGCCGAAAAGCCCATTCACCGCCCTTGCCTGTGCCGCGGCCCTTCTTGCGGCCTCGACGGCCGCCGGTGAGCCCGCCGTGATCGGCATGGCCCGGGCCTTCCTGGGCCCGGACTCGACCCTCGACGGCATCCAGACGATCCACTTTGTCGGGATGCTGGACCGGGTCGACCCCAACCAGCCCAAGGACGCGACGGTCCATGCCACGCTGGACCTGGTGTTCTCGAAGCCCCTGCGCCAGCGCCTCGTCATCCGCACGGACAAGACGACCGTGACCACGGTCCTCGACGGCTATGACGCCTGGGACTTCATGGAGTCGAACACGGACCCCACCCGGGCCCAGATCAAGTGGCTGTCTGCGACTGACATCAAGGTCCTGCGCGCGAATACCTGGGAGAGCCTGTATTTTTACCGGGGTCTGCAGGACGGCGGCGTCGTCGAGGACAAGGGAACCACCACCATCGACTCAGTAGCCTGCGAGCGCGTGGATTTCAACCACGGCTCCGGCGGGGTTTACGAGCGCTTCTTCGACCGGGACACGGGCCGGCTCGTCATGACCGTCAGGGGCCCCGAAAGCATCCGCGAGAGCGGTGAGATTCGCGTCGACGGCCTTCATTTCCCGAAGGCTATCGTCAGCGTGACCAAGACGGCCTCCGGCAAGGAGCTTGTCTCGACGGTCACGTTCACCCGTGTGACCCTCAACGAGCCTCTGGATGCCGGCGCCTTCGCGGCGCCGGACATGACCCGCCTCAGGAAGGCGCCGGCCGCAACTCCTCCACCGACACACTAGGCCGTGCGCACCCTCACCTTTGCGTCGAAGCGATTCGACTCCGAACTGGCCGCGTTCTGCCGGGGTGCCGAGGTGCCCCGGAAGATCTCCGAATCCGTGGCCAAGATCCTTGCCGGGGTTCGCGACGGGGGCGACGCCGCGGTGGCCCGCTACGCGCTCACCTTTGACAAGGCGAGGCTCAGGCCACGCGACTTTCGGGTCACGGCGCGCGAGATTGCTGCGGCCGCCAGGAGCCTTCCCCTCGATCGGCGCCGGGCGCTGTCGGCCGCCTACGCGGCCATCGTCGACTTCAACCGCAGGACCCTTCCCAGGGATTGGCGCGGCCGCAACCGCCACGGCGCCGAGGTGGGGGAGAAGTTTGACCCCATCAGGCGGGTCGGCCTCTACATCCCCGGCGGCCAGGTGCCGCTGGTCTCCACGGTGCTGATGACGGCGACGCTCGCCCGCATCGCCGGCTGCCCTGAGATCGCCGCCTTCACGCCGTCGGGCCCGGGAGGCCTGGTGGCCCCCAACCTGCTCGCCGCCCTCGACCTCGCGGGCGTGACCGAGGTTTACCGTGTCGGCGGCGTCCACGCCGTCGGCGCCATGGCCTACGGGACGGCGACCATTCCCGCCGTCCACAAGATCTTCGGGCCCGGCAACGCCTACGTCTGCGAGGCCAAGCGCCAGGTGTTCGGCACGGTTGGCGTGGACCTGCTTCCCGGCCCGAGCGAAGTGATGGTGATCGCCGACGCGTCCGCCCGGGCGGATTTCGCGGCGGCGGACCTGCTGGCCCAGGCCGAGCACGGCTCAGGCCGCGAGAAGATCTATCTGGTCGCCACGTCCCACTCCATCATCGACGCGATCTCGGCCGAGGTCTCCCGGCAGATCGGCCTCCTATCGCGCTCAGAGCAGATCCGCAGGGTCCTCGACACGGGTTTCCTCGCCGTCGTGGTCTCCGATCTTTCCGAGGCGGCAGAGGTGGCCAACCGCGTGGCCCCCGAGCACCTCGAGGTGCTGGTGCGCCGCCGTGACCAGGCACGCCTCGTCCATGCGGTCACCACCGCGGGCGCCATCATGGTGGGCAACCTGACGCCGACGGCGCTGGGCGATTTTGTCGCGGGCCCCAGCCACGTGCTGCCCACCGCGGGAGCGTGCCGCTTCTCGAGCGGCCTGCGCGTGGCGGATTTCCTCCGCCGAACCAGCGTCGTGCGCTACGACGCGGCCAGCGTGCGGCGCGCGGAGCCCGCCGTCGCCGCGTTTGCCTCCATGGAGAAGCTCGACGCGCACGGCCGCTCGGTGGCGGTGCGCCTTCCCCATCCCGCGCGATGAAGGGATCGCGTCCCGAGGCCCTGGCGCTTGCCCACGTGGCGAGGCTCCACGCGTACACCCCCGGCCTCCAGCCCTCGGAGCCCGGGTGGGTGAAGCTCAACACAAACGAGTGCCCCTATCCCCCGAGCCCGAAAGTGGCCGAGGCCATCCTCAGGGAGGTAGGCGTCGAGGGCTCCTCGCTTAGGCTCTATCCCGAACCCACGAGCAAGACGCTGCGGGAGGCGGTCGCGCGCCTGCACGGTCTCGATGCGTCCCGCGTCTGCATCGGCAACGGCTCGGACGACCTCCTGAACCTCCTGGTCCGCGGCTTCTGCGGCGAGGGCGCCTCGGCGGGCTTCACGCTGCCGAGCTATTCGCTGTACCCCGTGCTCGTCGGCATCCAAGGGGCCGACTCGCTCCCGATCCAGCTCGACCGGTCCATGAAGCTGCCGGTGGGCGCGATCGCGACCTCGGGGGCCCGCCTTTTCTTCCTTACCTCGCCGAACGCTCCCACGGGCGTGGGCTTTCCCACCTCCCAGATCGCCGAGATCCTCGGATCCTTCGGCGGGCTCGTGGTGGTCGATGAGGCCTACGCCCCCTTCGCGCTGGAAAACGCCGCAGAGCTCGTCGCCACCCATCCCAACCTGGTCGTGGTGCGCACGCTCTCAAAGGCCTACGGCCTGGCGGGGATCCGGGTGGGGTACGCCCTGGCCGATCCCGGCGTCATTGGGATTCTCGACCGCGTCCGCGACAGCTACAACGTCAACCGCCTCTCGCAGGCGGCCGCCCTCGGGGCGCTTTCCGATCCTGACTATTACGAAGGGATAGTGGCTAAGATCAAGGAAACCAGGGACTTCTATGCGAATAGCTGGCGCAGCAATCGGGGGTGGTTCACGTTCCCCTCGCAGTCCAACTTCATCTCAACGGAGCCCCGGGACAGCCTCGGCCGTACCGGGCCGAAGGTGGCCCGGGCGGCCTACGATTTCCTATTCTCGCACAAGGTCTTGGTGCGCCACTTCCCGAGCGACGCCTTGACCGCCTCCTTCCTGCGGATCAGCGTCGGCACCGATGACGAGATGCTCGTTCTCGACGAAACCCTCGACGCATGGCTAAAGGCACCTCCAAACGCGTAGCGACCGTCTCCCGCAAGACGGCCGAAACCGACATATCGATCGCGCTCGCGATCGATGGCACCGGAACGTCCAAGGTCGCGACCGGCGTCGCGTTCTTCGACCACATGCTCACGCTCTTCGCCAAGCATGGCCTGTTCGACCTTGTGGTGAAGGCCAAGGGCGACGTGGACGTCGACTATCACCACACGGTCGAGGACGTCGGCCTGGTCCTCGGGCAGGCGTTCAAGAAGGCGCTCGGCGACAAGGTGGGCATCCGCAGGTACGGGTTCTTCATCCTGCCCATGGACGAGTCACTGGCGCGGGTTGCGGTGGACGTCGGCGGCAGGCCCCACCTGGTCTACAACGTCGAGGCCCCTTCGATGTTCGTGCGCGACTTCAACCTCGTCCTCGTGAAGGAATTCTGCCGCGCGTTCAGCAACGCGCTCGGCGCGAACCTGCACGTGCAGTTGGTCTACGGCGAGGAGCCGCACCACGTCGCCGAGGCTATCTTCAAGGCCCTGGGAAGGGCGCTCGACGCGGCCACGCAGCCCGAGCCCCGGGCGGCCCACTTGCTGCCCAGCACCAAGGGCACCCTTTGAGTCGGCGGCCATGAGAGCGCCGATAGCCGTCATTGACACGGGCATCTGCAACCTGCGCAGCGTCACCAAGGCGCTCGAGGCCGCGGGCGCGGCCCCCGTGGTGGTGCGCACCCCCTCCGAGGTCGACTCCTGCGGCGCCGAGGGCCTGGTGCTGCCCGGGGTCGGCGCCCTGCGCGACTGCGTGCTGTCGCTGCGCTCGTCGGGCCTAGACGCCACCGTCCGCCAGTGGATCAGCCTGGATCGGCCCTTCCTCGGCGTCTGCCTGGGGATGCAGGCCCTCTTTGACGAATCCGAGGAGGGCGGGGTCAAGGGGCTCGGCATTTTCCCGGGAAGGGTGGTGCGCTTCAGGCTCGAGCCCCCGCTCAAGGTGCCCCACATGGGCTGGAACAGCGTGCGCTTCGTGCGCCCTGGCAGCGCCCTCCAGGCGGGCCTGGCCGACAGCGGCGAGTCGTTCTACTTTGTCCACAGCTACCACTGCGTCCCGGACGACCCCAGCCTGGTCCTGGCCGAGTGCGACTACGGCCGTCCCTTCGTTGCAGCGATCTTTTATGGGCGGGTGTTTGCGACCCAGTTTCACCCGGAGAAGAGCCAAGCCAAGGGGCTCCAGATCTATCGCAATTTTGCGGCTTCTGCTGCGGCTCAGTTGGCCATCTAATGGGCCGGGCCATTTATTTGCGCGGCCCCTGAACTTTTCTTTGCAAGCGGCCCGTTTCTAGCTTGGCTGTTTCCCGGAATGCCTTCCACCGCCTCATTCCGTCTAGACGACAAAGAATACCCCCTTCCCGTCATGGTTGGCTCCGAGGGGGAAAAGGCCATCGACACCCGCAGGCTGCGCACGGAGTCGGGCTACATCTGCTACGACCAGGGATACGGGAACACGGGCTCCTGCGAGAGCTCAATCACCTTCCTGGACGGCGACAACGGGGTGCTGCGCCATCGGGGAATCCCGATCGAGCAGCTCGCACATAAGAGCGACTTCGTGGAGACCGCCTACCTCATCATCTACGGCGACCTGCCCAATGCGACCAAGCGCAAGGAGTTTGGCCAGAGGCTCAGGCAGAACGCCGCGGTCGAGACCCAGATGCAGCGCATCTTCGAGGGCTATCCGAAGAACGCGCCGCCGATGGCGATGCTTTCCTCGATCGTCGCCGCGCTGGCCGCCCACTACCCCGAGCTTGCGAACAACAACTTCGAGAAGGACCTTGAGAACTTCGATCTCGCCGCGGCCATCGCCATCTCGAAGGTGCGCACGATCGCGGCGATGATCTACCGCTACCAGTTGGGCCTTCCCTACGTGTTCCCGAAGGACCTGCCTTTCTGCGACAACTTCCTGCACATGATGTTCTCGGAGCCGTACAATGAGTACGTCGCAGAGCCCGAGGTGGCCCGCGCTCTGAACATGCTCCTTCTGCTGCACGCCGACCATGAGCAGAACTGCTCGACGGCAACCGTGCGGACGGTCGCATCCAGCTCCTCGAACCTCTTCACGGCCCTCTCGGCCGGGATCTGCGCCCTCTCGGGCCCGCTGCATGGCGGCGCCAACGGTGCCGTGCTCCAGATGCTCCAGGCGATCTATGACGAGCACGACGACGGCACGCGCTTCATCGCCGCCGCGAAGCAGGGCTCCAAGGCGGGCCGGCTGATGGGCTTCGGCCATGCGGTCTACCGCAACTTCGACCCCCGCGCCCGAATCGTGGGGCAGGCATGCGAGGATCTCCTGAAGAAACTGGGGATCAACGACCCCCTCCTCGACATTGCCAAGAGGCTCGAGCAGGCGGCCCTCAAGGACGACTACTTTCTGTCCCGCAAGCTGTACCCGAACGTCGACTTTTACAGCGGCATCATCATGCGGGCGTTGGGCATCCCGACGAGCATGTTCACCGTCATCTTCGCCATCGGGCGCACGCCGGGCTGGATCGCAAACTGGCACGAGGTGGCTGCGAATCCTAAGGGGCGCATCTACCGGCCGAGGCAGATCTACGTCGGGCCGGTCAAGAGGGACTACGTCCCGATGGCCGAACGCCCCTGATGGGCGCCAAGGTCCGCATCGCGACGCTGTCCGATGCGCCCGTGCTTGCGGCGCTCACCGTCGAACTGGGCTACGAGGCCGACGCCGCCGCGCTGCGCGCGCGGCTGCGCCGGATCCTTCGCCGGCGCGACCACCGGGTTCTGGTCGCCGTGGGCGCGGAGGGCTCGGTCTGCGGCTGGCTGCAGGCGAGCATGGGGGATTCCTTGGAGGGAGGCCTGAGGGCCGAGATCAACGGGCTCGTCGTCTGCGCCGCGCAGCGGCGCCGCGGGGTGGGGCGGCTTCTCGTTTCCCGCGCCGAGGCCTGGGCCCGCGGGAAAGGAGCCCCGGCGGTCGTCGTACGCAGCAACGTGAAACGCGTCGGGAGCCATCGATTCTACCCGTCGCTCGGCTACCGGGTCGCGAAGACCCAAGTGGTCTACCGCAAGCCGCTTGAAACATAGTCACTTTTGAAGATTGGCCGGGGCTGGGAACTTTGCTTGGATACGGGGGTGATTCTCCTTGGGGTTAACATCGACCACTGCGCGACCCTGCGCCAGGCCCGCTACAGGGATGCGGGCGGCGCTGTGGGCGGCAACGTTGAGCCCGATCCCGTGGATCTTGCGAGAATGGCCCTTCTGTCGGGTGCCGATGGCATCACCGTCCACCTCAGGGAGGACCGCAGGCACATCCAGGAGAGCGACGTTTGGCGCCTGCGCGAGGGCCTACGCGCCCGGCTGAACCTCGAGATGGCCTGCACGCAGACGATGGTCGACTTTGCCCTGCGCCTGAGGCCCGAGGCGGTGTGCGTGGTGCCCGAGAACCGTGCGGAGGTCACGACCGAGGGCGGCCTCGACGTCGTCGGGGGCAGGGACCGCGTCGGACCCTGCATCGGCGCCCTGCAGAAGGCGGGGATCGAGGTGAGCCTCTTCATCGACCCCGACCCGGAGCAGATCGACCTCTCGGCGGCGCTTGGGGCGCGGGTGATCGAGATGCACACGGGCGCATACTCCAACGCCTACCACGGCTGCGGGCGTGCGCGGGAGTTCAGGAGGCTGGCGGACGGCGCGGTCCGGGCGAGCGGCCTCGGGCTCAAGGTCAACGCGGGCCACGGCATCAACTACGTCAACATCGCCGAGGTGAGGACGCTTCCCCATCTCAACGAGCTCAACATCGGCCACAGCATCCTCAGCCGCGCGGTGTTCAACGGCATCGACGAGGCGGTCCGCGAGATGAAGAGACTGATGAACCCATGAACCTGAACCTCCCGCTTGGCGGGGCTCTGGTCGGCCTCGGGGCCGACGTGATCGAGGTCGCCCGGATCCGCGGCGTCCTCGAACGCCAGGGTGAGCGCTTCCTCGAGCGCGTCTTCACCGAGGAGGAGCGCGAGTATTGCTCCAGGATGGCCCACCCGCACAAGCACCTCGCGGCGCGGTTCGCCGCAAAGGAGGCCGTCTCCAAGGCCTTCACCACCGGCATCGGCAAGGAGCTCGGCTGGAAGTCGGTCTCCGTGTACCACGGGGTGAGGAACGAACCCCTCGTGCGCCTCGACCCCAAGGGTGGGGCCCTGCTGCAGTCTGCGGGGGCCACCCACATTCTCCTCACCCTATCCCACACGGACACGGTCGCGATGGCCGTCGCCGCGCTCGTGCGCGCCTGACGCCCGCGCGGTCACCCATGGACGACGACGACGATACCCCTCCCGCGCCCCCCAGGCCCTCCCAGATCCCCTCCTGGGTGACGCTTGGCTTCGTCCTGGGAGCCCTGTTTGTCCTCGCGCTCCCGAGGCGCGGCCAGGTTGCGCCTTCCGCCGCCCCAGCGCCCGGGGCCGCACCGGTCGCCGCGCCGGCGCCCGCGAAGCCCGCGGCGCCTCCCGAGGCCCCGCGGATTGCGACCATCGAGGCCGTGTTCGAGGACTGGGGTCGGTACGCCGTCTGGAGCAACGACCTGACCGAGGTCGCCCTCTGGAACGCCGGCACCAAGGACTACACGGACTACTTCGAGGTCGCGAGGGTCGGCGACGGCCTCTATTTCCGCACGCTCACGAGCCTCTCGCGCCCGATCCTCATGCACGGCGTGCCCGACGGCTCGCCGCTGCAGTACACGGAGACGGCCAAGCAGCGCCGGGAGTGGCTCAACGACGTGCAGCGTGAGAACACCAAGGCGTTCGCAGAGGGAATCCAGAAGACCTTCGGGCCGCCCGCCGAGGAGCCGCAGAAGAAATAGGAGCGCCCCAGCCATGACCCCATCCGCCCCTCCCAGTGTCCCCGTGCTCACCTCGGCCCAGGCGGGATCGCTCGAGGCCGCGCTGCTACGGGGCGACGAGCGCCTCGAGTGGCAGGCAATGCAGCGTGCAGGCGAGGCGGTCGCCGCCGCCGCACTAGGTGACCTTGGCGAGGCGGGCGGCATGCCGGCACAGGGACGCCTCCTTGTCCTCGCGGGCAAGGGCAACAACGCCGGCGACGCCTTCATTGCCGCCCGCAAGGTGCTGGAGCGCCACCCCGGGGTGAGCGTGGACGTGATCCTCGCCTTTGGGCCCCTCCACCTGAAGCCCCTGGCTTCGCGGGCCTGGCGGGAACTCTGCGAGGCGGCGGCGAGCCGCTTGCGGTCCGTGGGCGCCGCCGATCTCTTGCGCTCGTACGACCTCTGCCTCGACGGGATCTTCGGCTTCCAGTACCGCCCGCCGCTGCCTGCCGAGGCCGCCGCGGCGATCGCCGCATCCCTAAAGGCCGACATCCGCCTGCGGGCGGCCGTTGACCTGCCCACGGGCCTCGGCGAGCCGGGCGCCTTCGGTGCGGACTTCACCTATGCGACCGGCTCGGTGAAGGCGCCGCTCTTGGGGTGCGCCAACGCAGGCCGGCCGCGATTCCTGGACCTCGGCTTCTTCAGCGGCTCCGAGCCCGCCTGGGGGCACGGCACGGACCGCGTCCTCCTGCGTTCCATCCTCAAGCCCCTTGCGGCCCTGCGTCCCCCCGGTTCCGACAAACGCAGCCAGGGGCACCTCGTGATCGTCGGCGGATCCGGGCGGTTCCCCGGGGCCGTGCTGATGAGCACGCTCGCGGCGCTTCGCAGCGGCGCCGGCCTCGTCACGGCCTTTGTGCCGGAACGGCTAGCCCCGGCGTTCGCGGCCAGGGCCCCCGAGGCCATGTGGGTGGGCCTTCCCGAGACGCCGGAGGGGGGGATCGCGCGTGGCGGACTGGCACGGATCACGGAGGTCATGGGCCGGGCGTCCGCGCTCGAGGTGGGGCCGGGCCTGGGAAGGGATCCCGACAGCCTCGGGCTCATCCTTGAACTCGTGGGCTCGTCAGGCCTGCCGCTGGTGATCGATGCTGACGCTCTCCAGCCCGACATCGTCCGGGCAGGACGGGCGCCGAGGATCCTCACGCCGCATGCGGGCGAGTTTGCGCGCATCGCCAGAGGGGAGGAGTTGGCGGCCCTCTGCACCGAGGTCGGGGGCGTGGTCATCCGCAAGGGGCCCGTCACCGCGGTCTGCGCGGGCGACACGGTCTACCACAGTTTCTTCGGCGGGCCGGTGCTGTCCCGGGGGGGAAGCGGCGACCTCCTTTCGGGGCTCGCCGGCGGCCTGCTGGCACAGACGCCCGGCGATCCCCTTCTGGCTGCCTGCAGGGCCACCGTGTGGCACGGGGCCGCCGCCGACCTCCTCGCCCGCGCCCATGGCCAGACGGCCGTACAGACCGCCCAGCTTCTCGACTATCTGGGAGCCGCCCTGAGGGAATCGGCGGCATGCCCGGAATGCTGACCGAACGCCAGGCGCTCCTCACCCTGAATGCGCTTCCAGGCGTGGGACCGATTGCGCTCAACCGGCTCCTCGACGCCTTTGACGGGGACCCCGTCGCCGCGCTCGGCGCAGACCGCAGGAAACTTGAATCGGCGCTCGGATCGGGACCCGCCGCGGCCGCGGTCCGGGACTGGGCCTCGCATTTCGATCCAGAGAAGGAGGAGGCCAGGATGGAGCGCAGCGGGGTCGCCTATATCTCTCGCGGGCAGGCCGGATACCCGGTGCTCCTGCGGGAGATCCACGATCCCCCCGTGGGGCTCTACCGCAAGGGAACCTATCTCTTTGAGCACTCCTGCGTCGCCGTCGTGGGCACCCGCAGGGCGACGCTCTACGGCCTGAGCGTGGCGAAGAGCCTCGGAGCCGAGCTTGCGCGGCGCGGATTCTGCGTCGTCAGCGGCCTTGCCCGGGGAATCGACACGGCCGCGCACGAGGGAGCCCTCTCCGTCGGCGGCCGCACCGCAGCGGTGCTGGGCACCGGCATCGACATCATCCAGCCTCCGGAGAACCTCGACCTTTACCGGCGCATCGCGGAGAGCGGCGCGGTGGTTTCGGAGCTGCCCTTCGGGCGGCCGGCGGACCCGGACTCCTTCGAGAAACGAAGCCGCATCATCTCCGGCCTCTGCGAGGCCGTCGTCGTCGTGGAGACAGACCTGCGAGGCGGGGCCATGGCCACGGCGCGGTTCGCGGGCGATCAGGGAAGGCTCATTTTCGCAGTCCCGGGCAGGATTGACCAGTCGACAAGCTCGGGCTGCAACCAGCTGATCCGGGACGGCGCCGCGCTGCTGACGCGCGTTGAGGACATCCTCCTGGAGATCCAGTATCTCGGGGGTCTTCGGCCCGCGCCGCTGCCCGAGCCCGGGGAAAATCCTCCTCGGCCCGAGGCCGGCTGACTCAGCCGGGAGGCCAGCCCATCTGGCGCCGGGCGAGCAGGTGCACATGCAGGTGGGGCACGCTCTCGCAGGCATCGGGGCCATTGTTCACCACGAGGCGGTAGCCGTTCGCAAGATCCAGCTTGCGGGCCATCATGCCGGCGACCAGGAGCAGGTGGCCCAGCGCAACCTGGTCCGCGGGGCCCGCGTCGCCGAGGCGCGCGATCGGTTTCTTCGGGATGATCAGCAGGTGCACGGGCGCCTGCGGCTGGATGTCGTTGATGACGACGCACAGCTCGTCCTCGTGCTCGAACTTGGCGGGTATCTCGCGGGCGATGATGCGCTCAAAGAGGGTCTTGCTCATGGGTCAACGGGGTTCCTTGCGCAGGAAGTCACGTTTCGTCCCGGCTCACAAGAACAAGAGGGTGAGGTCGCTGCCCGAAGGCGAGCGCGCCGCCGTCAGCTCGCGCAGGAAGGAGAGGAGCTCGTCGTATTCCCTGCGCCTGCGCGGAGTCTCCCGCCTCTCGGGCGGGAGCACGGCCGGCCTCAGGTTGGTCACCAGCAGCGTCGACTCGCGGAAGGGCGCCAGGTGCTTGAGGCCCGCCATCACCTCGGCCCGCGCGAACAGCGGCGTGCCCGAGTGGAGCGTGCGCGAGGCGTCCCAGTGGAAGAAGCCATGCCTCGGGAACTTCGAGTAGAGCCGGTCCAGGAGCCGCGCCGCGGCCGCATTGAAGGCGGCGGAGTAGGCGACGCTTCCGGGATCGGCGGCGGCCTGCTCCTCCAGCTCCGTGATGCTGAACGCGATTGCCGACTTGATCTGATGGGCCAGGTACAGGTCCTGGCCTGTGACGTGGGCAAAGAGCGCGTTGACGAAATGCAGGCGACGAAGCTCGTCGCGGTCCATTGTCATTTCTTGCTCTTACTCAGGGAGCTTATCTCGCTCATGAACTCGGATACGTCACGGAATTCCTTGTAGACGCTCGCGTACCGCACATAGGCGACCTGATCGACCGTGCGCAGCCTCTGCATCACGCCCTCGCCGATGGCCTGCGACGGGATTTCGTTCTCAAAGCGCGCCTCTATGGCGTCGATTACGTCCTCGACCAGCATGGTGATCTGCTCGATGTCGACCGGCCTCTTGTGGCAGGCGGCGCGCACGGCATGGACCAGCTTCTCGCGGTCGAACTCCTCGCGGCGCCCGTCGCGCTTGATGACGACCATCCCGTCCAGTACGAGCGTCTCGGTCGTGGTGAATCGGTGGCCGCACTCCAGGCATTCGCGGCGGCGGCGGATCGTGTTTCCCTCCTTGCTGATTCGGGAATCGATCACCTTGTCCTCAATGGAGGTGCATTTGGGGCAGCGCATGGTTCAGTTCAGTCCTAGAAAGTTCTCGAGTATCCTCATCCCGCCCTCGGTGGCGATGGATTCGGGGTGAAACTGCACGCCCCAGATGGGCAGGCTTCGGTGCCGAAGCCCCATGACCTCACCCTCGGCGGTTTCGGCGGTGACCTCCAGGTCCTTCGGGAAGGTGGAGCGCTCGACCAGAAGGGAATGGTAGCGGGTGCCGCGGAACCCCTGGGGCATGCCCTTGAAGAGGTCCGTGTCCCCGTGCTGGATGGGCGAGGTCTTGCCATGCATGAGCCGCCCTGCGCGGACCACGTGACCGCCGAAGAACTGGCCGATGGCCTGGTGGCCGAGGCAGACGCCGAAGATGGGTTTGCGGCCGGCGAAGGCGCCGATGATGTCCAAGGTCACCCCTGCTTCACTCGGCGTGCACGGTCCGGGCGAGAGCAGCACCCGATCTGGATTGAGTGCCAGCGCCTGCTCTGGCGTGATCTCGTTGTTGCGAAACACACGCTGCTCCACTCCCAATTTCCCGTAGTATTGGACGAGGTTGTACGTGAACGAATCGAAGTTATCTATTACGAGAAGCAATGCCTTACAATTGACCCGCGATTGACAAGGGGGTCAAGGGTGCGGGTAGGGTCATTGCGACACTTATGGCAAGTCATTTTCAACTGCTGGGCAAGGACACTTCGACGGGCGCACGCAGGGGGCGCCTGACGACGCTTCATGGCCGGGTTGAGACGCCCATCTTCATGCCCGTGGGAACCCAGGGCACCGTGAAGGCGGTGACACCCGTGCACCTGCATGAGATCGGGGCGCAGATCATCCTCGGCAATACCTACCACCTCAATCTGAGGCCCGGCAGCGAGCTGATCCGCGATCTGGGCGGGCTCCACCGCTTCATGGGCTGGGACGGTCCGATCCTGACGGACAGCGGAGGCTTCCAGGTATTCAGCCTCTCCAAGCTGCGCGACATCAGGGACGACGGCGTCGCCTTCCAATCGCATCTGGACGGCGCCAGGCTATTCCTCGGACCAAAGGAAGTGATGGGCATCCAGGCCAATCTCGGCTCCGACATCGCCATGGTGATCGACGAATGCCCGCCCTGGCCGGTGGACCGCGATGCCTGCGCCCAGGCCTGCAGCCGCAGCCTGCGCTGGGCGCGCCGCTGCAAGGAGATCGCGCAGGAGAGCGGCTTCCTCGGCGCCGGCCACCTCGTGTTCGCCATCGTACAGGGCTCGACCTACGATGACATGAGGAGGGAGGCGGCCGAGGCCCTTGCCGCCCTGGACTTCCCGGGATACGCCGTCGGCGGCGTGAGCGTCGGGGAGCCCGAGGAGGAGATGCTCAAGCAGGTGGCCGCCACGACGCCCCACCTGCCGGCCGACAAGCCGCGCTACACCATGGGCCTCGGGACGCCGCCCCAGATCCTGAAGATGATCGCCCTCGGCGTGGACATGTTCGACTGCGTGCTGCCGACCCGGGTCGCGCGCAACGGACTCGCCTTCACCCCGGACGGGCCGATCAACCTCCGCAACGAGAGGTTCCGCACCGACCCGAGGCCCGTCGTCGAGGGCTTGGACAACTACACGTGCCGCACGTTCACGAGGGCCTACCTCCGCCACCTGGTCACTGCGGGGGAAATGCTCGGCGGCACGCTGCTGACGATCCATAACCTGCACTTCTTCCTGGACCTGCTCGCCCAGGCCCGCGCGCACATCGAGGCGGGCGACTACGGCCCCTGGCACGAGGCCTGGATCCGGCGCTACGAGCAGTCTTAAGGTCCCGCCCGTCCCGCCTGGGAAGACCGCTTTTGGAACTGCATGGCAGCCATGCTTAAGCGCTCGCCATCCGGGCAAGGTTGCGACTCAATCGGGCCAGAATGCGTATCCTAGTCACCGGCGGAGCGGGTTTCCTCGGCTCCCACCTCTGCGAGCGGCTCGTCAAGGACGGCCATGAGGTGATCTGCCTCGACAATTTTTTCACGGGCAGCAAGCAGAACATCGCCTCGTTCTCCTCGAGCCCAAACTTCGAACTCGTGCGCCACGACGTGATCGATCCGTTCAAGTTCGAGGTCGACCAGATCTACAACCTGGCGTGCCCCGCCTCGCCGCCGCACTACCAGTACAACCCGATCAAGACGATCAAGACGTCCGTGATGGGCTCAATCAACTGCCTCGGCCTGGCAAAACGGCTCAAGGCGAGGGTTTTCCAGGCGTCCACGTCCGAGGTCTACGGCGACCCCCAGGTCCATCCGCAGCCCGAGAGCTACTGGGGCAACGTGAATCCCATCGGCAAGCGCTCCTGCTACGACGAGGGAAAGCGCTGCGCCGAGACCCTTTTCTTCGACTACCACCGGGAGAACAAGGTGGACATTCGGGTGGTGCGCATCTTCAACACCTACGGACCCCGGATGCACGAGGCCGACGGCCGCGTCGTCTCGAATTTCATCGTGCAGGCCCTGAAGGGCGAGGACATCACCGTCTACGGCGACGGGTCCCAGACGCGCTCCTTCTGCTTTGTCGACGACCTGATCGAGGGATTCGTCCGGGTCATGGGCCAGACCGAGACCGTCGGCCCCGTCAACCTGGGCAACCCGGGCGAGTTCACGATGACCGAGCTGGCCGAGCTGACCCTGAAGCTCGTCGGCGGCCGCTCCAAGATCATCCACAAGCGGCTGCCCACCGACGATCCGAAGCAGCGCAAGCCGGACATCACGCTCGCCAAGCGCCTGCTCAAGTGGGAGCCCAAGGTCCCCCTCGAGGAGGGACTCAAGTACACGATCGCGTACTTCAAGAAACGGCTCTGACGGGGTCCCGGGGAAGGGCATTTGTCGTTTGCCAATGACGGCCGGCGGTCTATTGTCGTACCCTTAATGCTGTCGTATTTGCTCAAACCCTTCGCCGGCAGGCACTACAAGAAATTCCTGGCCCACGCCCGTCCTATCGTTATAAAGATCAACGAGTTGGATCTTTCATATGCGACGCTTACGGATGACGAACTGAGGGCGAAGACGCCGGCGTTCCAGGAGCGCCTCAAGGCCGGCGAGAGCCTCGATCAGATTCTCCCCGAGGCCTTCGCCTGCGCTAAGAACGCGGCCCGGCGCATGGTCGGCCGCAAGATCATCGTCTGCGACCACGAGCTCACCTGGGACATGGTCCATTTCGATGTCCAGCTGATCGGCGGCATCGCGCTGCACGAGGGTCGGATCGCCGAGATGGCGACGGGCGAGGGCAAGACCCTTGTCGCCACGCTGCCCCTATACCTGAACTGCCTCAACGGGCGGAACACCCAGTTGGTGACCGTGAACGACTATCTGGCCCGCCGCGACTCCGAGTGGATGGGCCACCTGTACAACTTCCTCGGCGTATCGGTCGGCTGCATCCAGCAGCAGATGTCGCCCGACCTGCGGCGCGACATGTACGGCCGCAACATCACCTACGGCACCGCGAGTGAGTTCGGCTTCGACTACCTGCGCGACAACGGCATGGCCACGCGCAAGGAGGACCAGGTCCAGCGCGACCATTGGTACTGCATCGTGGACGAGATCGACTCCATCCTCGTGGACGAGGCCCGCACGCCGCTGATCATATCGGGCCCCGCCCCGATCGAGCGCGAGCAGCCGTTCACCCGCTTGAGGCCCGGGGTCGACCGGCTGGTCTCCGACCAGATCCGCCTGTGCAACCGCTTTGTGGGCGAGGCAAAGGAGATTCTGGAGAGGCCCAACCTCGGCAACGAGGACCGCGACACAGCCATCCGCAAGCTCCTGCAGGTCAAGATGGGCAACCCGAAGAACAAGCTGCTCCTGCGCCTCATGGAGAACCCGGAGTGGCGCAAGCTGCTGGACCGGGTGGAGACCGAGCTCAACAGCGACCTCAACAAGGACGAGCTCTACCACCTCAAGGAGAAGCTCCTCTACGTCATCGATGAACGCCAGCACCAGGCGGACCTGACCGAGATAGGCCGCCTGCACCTGCGCCCGGACAACCCGGACGCGTTCATGCTGCCGGACCTCGCCACGGAGTTCTCGGACCTGGACCGCAACACCTCGATCACGCCCGAGAGACGGGAGGAGCTCAAGGTGGCCTCCCATGCGAACTACGCGACCGTATCCGAGGACATCCACGCCATCTCGCAGCTGCTGAGGGCATACTCCCTCTATGAGCACGACGTCGAGTACGTCGTCCAGGAGGGCAAGGTGATGATCGTCGACGAGAACACGGGCCGCGTGATGCCCGGCCGTCGCTGGTCGGACGGCCTGCATCAGGCGGTCGAGGCCAAGGAGGGCGTCGAGATCGAGCGCGAGACGCGCACCTACGCCACCATCACCATCCAGAACTACTTCAGGATGTACGAGAAGCTCGCCGGCATGACGGGCACGGCAGAGACCGAGGCGACCGAGTTCAACGACATTTACCGCCTCGCGGTGCAGGTGATCCCCACCAACCAGCCCTGCATCCGCATCGACAAGAACGACTCCATTTTCAAGGCCCGTCGCGACAAGTACAACGCGGTCGTGCGCGAGATCGAGGGTGCGAACAAGAGGGGCCAGCCGGTCCTCGTCGGAACGACGAGCGTCGAGGCCTCCGAGGTGCTCTCCAGGATGCTCAAGCGCGCGGGGATCATCCATACGGTGCTGAACGCGAAGTTCCACCAGCAGGAGGCCGAGATCGTCAGCCGCGCAGGCCTGCGCAATGCCGTCACGATCGCCACCAACATGGCCGGCCGAGGCACCGACATCAAGCTGGGCGAGGGCGTGCGGGAGCAGGGCGGACTCTACGTGATCGGAACCGAGCGCCACGAGTCGCGGCGCATTGACCGCCAGCTGCGCGGCCGCTGCTCGCGCCAGGGTGACCCGGGCCTGACCAAGTTCTTCCTTTCCCTCGAGGACGACCTGATGCGCCTCTTCCTCCAGGGCAACCTGGCCTCCCGGATGATGGAGGGCTCGATGAAGGAGGGCGAGGAGCTCGAGCACCCGTGGCTCAACCGCTCGATCGAGTCTGCGCAGAAGAAGGTCGAACAGCAGAACTACGCAATCCGCAAGCGCCTGCTGCAGTACGACGACGTGCTCAACCAGCAGCGCGAGGTGGTCTACGGGATCCGCAACGCCGCAATCCACGCGCCCCGCTCCAAGGACATCATCTTCGAGCAGGTCGAGGAGGAGATCGCCAACAGGCTCGCGGTCGCGGGCTTCGGCGAGAAGGGTGGCTCGAACTCCGCCGCCGTCGAGAGTTTCGTCGGCTGGACGAACACGCACTTTCCCATCGGTCTCAGGGTCGAGGACCTGAAGGGCGACAATGCTGTCGCCCTGAAGGCCATGGTCCTTGAGCGCATCCGCAAGGCATACGCCATCAAGGAGTCCGTCGAGATCCCCGACGCCCTCGGTGCCCTTGAGCGCTACGTGGTTATCAACGCCATCGACCACCACTGGCAGGAGCACCTTACCGAGATGGAGGAGCTTCGCCGCTACATCGGCCTGCGCCAGTACGGCCAGAAGGACCCCCTGGTCGAGTACAAGGGCGAGGCCTACAACTTCTTCGAAGAGCTGATGACGAACGTGCGCCTGCAGATCTGCACGGGGCTTTTCCGCAGCGCCTCGAACCTGGCCTCGTTCGAAAACATGCTTTCGATCCTCGCCAAGAGCGCCCGCACGCAGGGACCGGAGACGCCCGTTCCCGTGGCGCGCCCCCAGGCCCGGCCCAGCGCAGCGCCGGGCGCCCCGGCCCCTTCGCCGGAGCCCGAGATCCAGCTGCCCAAGGTCACCATCCGCCGCGACACGCCGAAGGTCGGCCGCAATGACCCGTGCCCTTGCGGCAGCGGCAAGAAATACAAGCATTGCCACGGAGCCTGAGGGAGCCCTCCTTGAGCCCTGACCCCTACGATCCCGTGCCCACCTTCTGGGACCGGCATTCCTGGTGGTCCGCGCCGGTCCTCGTCGGCGCCCTGACGGCATTCCTGATGGTCGCCGCGTTCCCGCCGCTGCATTCGCCGGAGGCGGCCTACGCCTGCCTCGTTCCCGGGGTTTACTGGGCCTACCTGCGGCCACGCCTGAAGGTCTACGCTTGGACGATGTTCGCGGCTCAGGCCGTGGCCTGGACGATCAACCTGAGCTGGCTCCACCCGGTCACCTGGGTAGGCCTCTTCATCCTGGGCGCCATTGTGGGCGCCTGGACCGGGATCTGGTACCTCGCCGTGTGGTGGGCTGTCCCCAGGATGGCCGGCCGGCCCACTCCCGTTCGCCTCTTCTCCATGCTGGGTCTCTCCGGCGCCTTCGTCGTGGTCGAGTGGACCCGGACCTGGATCTTCGGAGGCTTCCCGTGGATGCCCCTCGCCGCCACGCAGTGGGAGATGACGAGCATGCTGCAGATCGCGGCCTACACCGGGGCCGAGGGCATCTCCTTCGTCGTCGTCGCGGCGAACATCGGCATCGCGGCATTCGCCAACCGCCTCTTCCGCGAGGGCGAGGTCGGGCTCAGAAGGCGCAGCCCGGAGCTGCTCCTCGCCCTGTTCCTCATCCTCGTGTGCCTCTCCGTTCACATTCAGGAGACCACCAACCGAGGCCGCTACACGCAGCCGTTCGCGCGTGTGGCCTTCGTCCAGCCGGACATACCGGCCCTCGTGAAGTGGGACGTCTCCAAGGAGCCCCAGATCATGCAGACGCTATGGTCGACGACCCTATCGGCGCGCGATCTCCACCCGGACCTCGTCCTCTGGCCCGAGTCGACCACCCCGTTCCCTCTTAACGCCGACCCCTCGATGAGGAGATTCGTGGAGCAGCTCTCGGCGCGCCTCAAGGCGCCCATGCTCGTGGGCGCCGACTCCATCGAGGGCCGCGACCCAGCCCACATGACCGCGCACAACTCGGCCTTTGCCGTGGATCCCCAGCTGGGCGTCCAGACCGCTTACTACTCGAAGCGGCGTCTCGTCCAGTTCGGCGAGTACATTCCCCTTCGCCCCCTCTTCGGCTGGATCGGCAAGTTCGTGCCCCTGGGCGACGACTTCGCGCCGGGGACCGATCCGTCGCCTCTGGTGGTCCCGCTCTCGCGGGGCTCCGCGGCCTTCGGCGTCCTGATCTGCTACGAAGACCTTTTTCCAGCACTGGCCCGCGAGGAGGTGCGCTACGGAGCGGACGTCCTTGTGGTCGTCACCAACGACGCCTGGTATGGCGAGGGAGCGGCGGCCTATCAGCACGCGGCTCATTCCGTGCTCCGCGCCGTCGAGAACCGCAGGCCCGTCCTGCGCTGCGGCAACGCAGGCTGGAGCGGCTGGATCGACGAGTTCGGGTCGCTCCGCAAGGTCATGACGAACCCCGAGGGAACCATTTATTTCAAAGGGACACAGGCGGCCGATGTCACCCGCGACAGCCGGTGGGTCGGGCACAACAGCTACTATGTCGAGCACGGCGACTGGTTTGTTGCCGTCTCGGCCGGCCTCGCCCTGCTGGGCGCCGCTCTTCTCGCGGCGGCCGGCCTTCGTGCGGAGACGGCCGAAGGGGCTTAGTCATGGATGGAGCCATGATCGCGCTCGTGGGGGACCCTGACGCGCGACACGCGGCCCACCGCGCGATCCCCATGGCGCTCAACCTCGCCAGCAAGAGCCTCGGTGTGGCCGTCGACTGGCAGTGGGTCCCCACTCGCGATTTGAAGGATCCTCCACGGGACCTCGCCGGGTTCTCCGGCGTGTGGCTTGTGCCCGCCAGCCCCTATGAAAGCACGGAGGGAGCCCTGGGTGCGGTGCGCTGGGCCCGAGAGCATGGCGTCCCGTTCCTCGGCACATGCGGCGGCTTCCAGCACGCACTCCTTGAGTTCGCGCGCAACGTTGCGGGGATTGTGGAGGCGGACCATGCCGAGATGAACCCGACGGGAGTCGACCTTGTTCTCACGCGGCTCAGCTGCTCGATGGTGGAAAAGGCCGGTATGGTGAGTCTGACGGAAAGCAGCGGCCTGGCCAACGCCTACGGCGCTCTGACAGCGACGGAGACTTATCGCTGCAATTACGGCTTCAATCCACGCTACAGAATCCCGATGGAGAAAGCTGGCATGGTATTCACGGCCTTCGACGAGGCGGGGGAGGTTCGGGGAGCCGAGCTTCCCTGCAACCCGTTTTTCGTCGGGGTGTTATTCCAACCCGAGCGCCGCGCATTTGATGGGGTTCCGCCGCCCCTCGTGCTTGCCTTCGTCAAAGCGGCCGCGGCAATGAGGCAGGGCAGCGTAGATTTGCGCAAAATACGTGGTGGTACTGCGCCTGGCATCGGATAGATTCCGTTATGTCATCGTAATTCGACGGAGTTTTTACCGTGCCGACCATCACTCGGGTCCGATCCGCAGCAATACCATGCAGTACAATCGATACCGTTGCCGGAAATACCACACAGGGTGGTCTAACCCAATTTCGTAGTTCGGGTTCAAAGCTAAACGGGCCCTAAATCGGATAAGTCTTTGAAAGCTAACAACCCACAAGCTTGGTTAAGCCACTAGAAGTGGTATAGACAACGTTAGGCATCGGAGACCGGCTCGTTACACCCGCAACCTGAATGAAGACGCTCTTCTTGGTGATCGACGTCATTATCGGCCTCGTTGCGATTGGCGCCTGGATTGCCGCGGTCGTTGCCAGGTTGGGTTCCGACCAAGAGGGTTTCAAGAGGGCCGCGTCCCTATTCGCAATCTGTGCGGGGGCACTCGCCATTCTTTTCGTGGTCGCTACGATTCTTGATGTTCAATTCCTGCCCTTTGGAAAGGGAGTCAAATGATGCCTAACCATCTATCGGAGCCGACGCTTGCCTCAGGCACGGCTCCTGCGGGGCAGGAGCCTCGCCTTCGTTAGCGCGGCTCATTAGGACGTTAGACAGGCCGGATGTTGACGGGGCCTCGATTCTGGATTGGATAGTCGTATGAAACTCACCGCCGTTTTAACTCCTGCACCCGAAGGCGGTTTTGTAGCGTTCAATCCTGAGACCGGCACGTCTTCGCAAGGCGAGACCGAGATTGAGGCTGTTTCTAATCTGCGTGAGGCAACCGAGCTTTATCTGGAGGAATTTCCTAAGGCATTGCAGGGGAGGCCAATCACCAAGACGTTTGATGTTTTGGTAGATGCCTAAGCTTCCACACGTATCTGGACGAGAGGCGGTTCGGGCGTTCGAGCGGTTGGGCTTCGTTCAACTTCGGCAAAAGGGCAGTCATCTGATTATGCGACGTGGAGCTGTTGGCTGCGTTATTCCCATGCACCGAGAAATCAAGATTGGCACTCTCACAGGAATCCTGAGACAGGCCGGTGTATCGGCCGAAGACTTTATCGGAGCGTTGTGATGCGTACGCTTTCAGGCCTGTCTAACCAATCGTCGGAACCGACTCTGGCGTCAGGCACGTCTCCTGCGGGGCAGGAGCCGCGCCTTCCTTAGATGACATGAAGCCGACAGGCGGCGGAAAATCCGCCAACCTGCCGGCTGATGAACTCTAACAACACACAAAATAAT
>Ga0302320_10000207_pt1 | contig 132891 bp, 122 predicted proteins | sample Bog_T0_3_FD_202130 | JGI IMG/M metagenome (GOLD analysis project Ga0302320, IMG submission 202130) | Peat permafrost microbial communities from Stordalen Mire near Abisko, Sweden - Bog_T0_3 | ecosystem: Environmental > Terrestrial > Soil > Wetlands > Peat | place: Sweden: Abisko, Stordalen... | reverse complement strand
ACTTCGCCCTTGAACTTGCGGTGCGGCTTAATCGCGCCCGGCTTGGTGATAACCTGTCCGCGCTCGACTTCCGTCTTTTCCACGCCGCGCAGCAGCAGTCCTACGTTATCGCCCGCCCGGCCTTCGTCGAGCAGCTTCTTGAACATTTCAACGCCGGTCACAACCGTTTTGCGGGTGTCTTTGAATCCGACGATTTCCATTTCTTCGCCGACTTTGCAGATGCCCTGTTCAATACGGCCCGTCACTACCGTGCCGCGGCCCTGAATCGAGAAGATGTCTTCGATCGGCATCAGGAACGGCCGGTCGATGATCCGCTCCGGCATCGGAATAAAGGTGTCGACCGCTTCCATCAGCTCGTCGACCGTCTTTTCCCACTGCGGTTCGCCGTTCAATGCACCCAGCGCGGAAACGCGAACGACAGGCAGATCGTCGCCCGGGAACTGATATTTCGTCAGGAGCTCACGCACTTCGAGCTCAACCAGATCGAGCAGTTCCGGGTCGTCCACCATGTCGACCTTGTTCATCGCGACTACGATGTACGGCACACCCACCTGGCGAGCCAGCAGAATGTGTTCGCGGGTCTGAGGCATAGGGCCGTCCGTCGCCGCCACCACGAGAATGGCGCCATCCATCTGCGCCGCGCCCGTGATCATGTTCTTGATGTAATCGGCGTGGCCGGGGCAATCGACGTGAGCGTAATGCCGCTTCGCCGTCTCATATTCAACGTGCGATGCCGCAATCGTGATACCACGGGCCTTTTCTTCCGGCGCGTTGTCGATCGAATCGAACGAACGGAACGAGACTTTCGGATTGTGCTTCGCCAGCACCTTCGTAATCGCCGCCGTCAGCGTCGTCTTGCCGTGATCGATGTGGCCGATCGTCCCGATATTGACGTGCGGCTTGCTGCGGTCAAATTTTTCTTTCGCCATTTTGCGCCAATCTCCTTAAAAAATGCCCTGTTATCGAAACTGCTACTTAGTAACCTTGCCGCCCTGAACACGCGTAACGATTTCTTCCGCGATGTTCTTCGGCACTTCGTCGTACTTCGCGAAATGCATAGTGAAACTGCCGCGCCCCTGTGTCCGCGATCTCAGTTCGGTCGCATAACCGAACATTTCACTCAATGGCACCTTCGCTTTGATAATCTGCGTTGTTCCGCGAATCTCAGTGCCTTCCAGCTGCCCGCGCCGTGATACAATGTCGCCGTTCACCGGTCCCATATACTCTTCCGGCACCACAACCTCAACCGCCATAATCGGTTCGAGAAGAATCGGCTTCGCACGACGCAGCGCTTCTTTCACGCAGATCGAGCTGCAGATCTTGAACGCCATTTCCGATGAATCGACATCGTGGTACGCACCGTCGAATACCGTCACTTTGACGTCTTCCATTGAATAACCAGCCAGAATGCCGCCTTCGAGCGCTTCGACGACACCCTTTTCAATGGCCGGGATGAATTCCTTCGGAATGTTTCCGCCTTTGATGCCGTTCTCGAACTTGAAGCCTTCGCCCGGAATCGGCTCAACCCGCAGCTTGGTACGAGCGTATTGTCCACTGCCACCGGTCTGTTTCTTGTGCGTGTAATCGTATTCCGCGGTGGAACGAATCGTTTCGCGATACGCTACCTGCGGTTTACCTACATTGGCCGCGACACCGAACTCGCGCATCATGCGGTCCACGATGATTTCGAGGTGCAACTCGCCCATTCCGGAAAGAATGGTCTGGCCGGTTTCGGGGTCGGTGTTGACTCGGAAGGTCGGATCTTCCTGCGCGAGCTTGGCGATCGCCATGCCCATCTTTTCCTGATCCGCTTTGGTTTTCGGCTCAACCGCCAGCTGGATAACCGGCGTTGGGAAAATGATCGATTCGAGCGCGATCGGATGGTCTTCATCGCAGATCGTGTCGCCCGTCGATACGCTCTTCAGGCCCACCGCGGCGCAGATATCGCCCGCCATGATTTCCTGAATGTCTTCCCGCTTGTTGGCGTGCATGCGCAGCAGGCGGCCCACGCGCTCCCTGCGGCCCTTGGCTACGTTGAAAATCGATTCACCCGCCGACATCTTCCCTGAATACACGCGGAAGAAGGCGAGCTGACCCGAGTACGGGTCGGTCATGATCTTGAATACCAGCGCCGAAAAAGGTTCCGAGTCCGAAGCCTTGCGGGTCATTCTGATTTCCGGGTTGTCGACCGCGGTTCCTTCGACATCCGGAATGTCCAGCGGCGAGGGCAGGTAGTCGACCACGGCGTCGAGCATCGTCTGCACGCCTTTGTTCTTGAAGGCCGAACCGCAGACCACCGGGAAAATCTTCAGCGCGATGGTGGCCTTACGGATACCGGCTTTGATTTCTTCCGTCGTCAACGTATGGCCTTCGATGAACTTCTCGAACAGCTTGTCGTCGAATTCAGAGACCGCTTCGATCATCTGCTCGCGATACATCTGAGCTTTTTCCTTCAGGTCTTCCGGAATTTCGACCACGTCGAACTTCGCGCCCAGCGTCTCATCGTGCCAGATCACGGCCTTCATTTCGACCAGATCGACAATGCCTTTGAACTGGTCTTCCGCGCCCACCGGAATCTGAATCGGTACCGGACGCGCCCGCAGACGGTCCACAATCGTCTCCACCGAATGGTAGAAGTCCGCGCCCACGCGGTCCATCTTATTGATGAAGCAAATACGGGGAACCGAGTACTTGTCTGCCTGACGCCACACTGTTTCCGACTGCGGCTGCACGCCGGCCACTGCATCGAACACCGCCACCGCGCCATCCAGCACGCGCAGTGAACGCTCGACTTCCGCCGTGAAATCTACGTGACCCGGCGTGTCGATGATGTTGATCTGCATGTCGCGCCACGATGCCGTGGTCGCGGCCGAGGTGATGGTGATGCCGCGTTCCTGCTCCTGCGCCATCCAGTCCATCGTGGCTGTGCCTTCGTGGACTTCACCAATCTTGTGCGAGCGTCCCGTGTAATACAGGATGCGTTCCGTAGTTGTGGTTTTACCGGCATCGATATGTGCTGCGATGCCGATATTTCTCATCCTCTCAAGAGGTACGGTGCGTGGCATGAGACTAAAACTCTTCCCTGTTTCCCTGAAAACCTGATTTACCAGCGATAATGCGCGAACGCTTTGTTGGCTTCCGCCATACGGTGCACATCATCGCGCTTTTTGATGGCTCCGCCGCGCAGGTTGGCTGCGTCGTTCAATTCATTCGCCAGCTTGTCGGCCATGCCTTTTTCGGCCCGGCCCCTTGCATTGCCTAAAATCCAGCGAATCGCCAGACTGGTCCGGCGGTTCTGCGGAACTTCGATCGGCACCTGATAGTTCGCGCCACCGACGCGCCGCGTCTTCACTTCGAGCAGAGGCTTGGCATTTTCGACGGCCTTCTTGAACAACTTGATGGCCTCTTCCCCGCCGCCCCGCTCTTCGAGCTTCGTCATCGAAGCATAGAAGATTTTCTGCGCCGTCGATTTTTTGCCGTCCCACATCATCGAACAGATGAACTTCTGGGCCAACGTTGAATTGAAAACCGGATCGGGAACTACTTCGCGATTGTCCGCGCCTCTGCGTCGTGGCATCTGATTCCTCTTTACTTGCTCGCAGCCTTAGGCCGCTTGGCGCCGTACTTCGAACGGCTTTGCTTACGATTGGCGACACCCGCCGTGTCCAGCGCTCCGCGAACCACGTGATAGCGGACGCCCGGAAGATCTTTCACGCGGCCTCCGCGAATCAGCACAATTGAGTGCTCCTGCAGATTGTGGCCTACGCCCGGGATATAGGTTGTGACTTCGATTCCGTTCGTCAACCGCACGCGAGCGACTTTGCGCAGCGCGGAATTCGGCTTTTTCGGAGTGGAGGTATAAACACGCGTGCAAACACCACGCTTCTGCGGGCAACTCTGCAGCGCAGGACTCGCGGTCTTCCACGCGGGCGCCTTGCGCCCTTTACGAACAAGTTGATTAAAAGTCGGCACAAACCTTCCTTACATCGTCACAAGCGGACCGTAACTATCTCTTTGACCGCAAGACAGTCAGACCCAGGACTAAAAATCGCGTCAGTTAAATTCGAGCGGCGTTTACCTGCTATTGCCACTCAGGCTTTGGGACAGGTCCGTAATTGCATGCGAGCAAGTCACATGCGACCAGCGGGACCTCGCCCCGGCCGGATCTCCGACGCCGGAGATGGTAGCCGGAAGCTTTAATCAAGCTACAGCCAAACTTTACTACTGTACTGAACCATCGCGAACATGTCAATACCGGATGTAGATTCCGGTTCGGATCCTGTTGCCCTATAACGAGATCGACAGCGTTTCCGAACCCGAATTCCAGTCTGTTTACAACCCTGCCGGGCGCGCTTTTTCAATATCCCAGCTTAATTTCGGCTTGCTCTTTGCCGTTAACCGTGCCTTTGGTCAGCCACTCCAGAGAAGCCCGGAAGAGCAGCAGATGATTTCTTTCCCACATAGCGTTATGGGAGGAGCAGGCCAGATCGACGAAGACCTTCTGCTGGGAACCGATATCGGCATAGAGTTCCCGCACCGCGCTCGGCGAAACCTGTTTGTCATGAGCTCCTGAAACCATCAGCGTGGGTATCACGGTTTTCGCAACCACCCCCGCGTTCCAGCCCCACGTCGGGACAGACGGCGCACGGCGTACGCCGGTTCCCCAGGTTGCGCCGACAGGATCGGAATCCACCATATCCGACCAAACCGATTCTTCCGCTGCCGGTTCATACTGGTCCGGACATCCAACCTGACGGTCCCAGTTGGCGATGAACTCTGAGTGTGATTGCGTTGTCATGGCAGCGGCTGTATTCGAATTCGTTTGCGCCGCGGGTCCGTTTCGGTTGTACGCAGGAGCCAGAAGCACCATCCGGGCGATCTTTTCCGGATGCTGAGCCGCATACCCGCCCGCGCGCGGCCCACCCTGAGACCAGCCGAGCAGGCTCACCTTATCGATGTGCCTCAGCGCCAGAATATAGTCAACCACGGCGCCGATATCATTCCAATCGGACGCAATAGTAGTAAGCGCGGCACTACCGGACCCACCCCCGCCGCCGGGCCCGCAAGGTGCCGCTATCAACGCCGGAACAAAGCTCTTCAACTGGTCACCCGATAAACTACAGGGATCGTTCATAGGTGCCGGGCGCGTCGAACGGCCATATCCCGTCATGTCCATGCTGAACACATCGAAGCCGGCTTTGGCGAGGAAAGCCATCCAGCTATAGTCCTGATAACGAACGTCGAAGGAGACTTCCGCCGGCGTCCCTGCCCCATGAATGAAGAGGACAACCCGATCCTTCAGATTAGGAGCGCGGAGCGCCATTCCCCCCAGGACGACCTCCCTCGCGTAAATAGCCGTGGTCTGTCCCGCCACCGAGGGAGCGGTCGACCGGACCGTTACATAGTGATCGATCCTGAGCAGGTTGCTGCCGTCATCACCGAAGGCGGGCAGTGCTGTCAGGCTGAGGACGCCAAGGGCCAGCTTGCAAAAAAAGCTGCAAAAGAGGCGCTGACCGCTCATTTCGCTTTCGGGGGAGCCGGCTGCGAAACTTCCACTAACACGCCACTGGGATCTCGCATGAACGCCGTTCCGCCGCCAGCCGGGGACCGCATTGCCTCAGTCGAGACCAGTTGGCTGCCCGCGGATTTGAAGGTCGCCAGCGCTGCATCGAGGTCCGTCACCTGAAACCCAAACTGCGCTGTACCCGGATCGGCTACCCGCTGGGTATAAGGCTTCCGGTCTACTCCACGAAATGAAAAGAACTGCCAGACCACCTTGCCGCCGGGCGCACTCACCCGCGCCGTCCGGACTTCCCCCTTGTCGAGGCCAACCAGCTTCAGTGGAGTGCCGCCGGCTCTCCAGTCATTGACCTTGACTTCCATACCGAAGTGATCTTTATAGAAATTAGCCGCCTTCTCAGCGTCATCCACCACGCTCGTGTAATTTGCGTTCAGTATGTTGCCCGCCGGAGCCGACGCGTCAGGTGCCGCCGCCGTCTGCCGGAATTCGACGAAGAAGCCGTCCGGGTCCTGCACAAAAACTTCCTTACTCTTGCCGTCGGCGCCGGTCGGGAGCCATGTGCCACCCAGCGTGATCACTTTTCCGCCACCCTGCTTCGCCGCCGCCAGTGCCGCATCCATATCCCGAACATTGATCGACAGCATCGCCGCGCCTGGATCCTGCATACGCGGCATCGCCGGATGGCGGTCGAAATTCGTAAACTCGACGAACTCGAACTGGAAGTCAGTCCCGGGAATTTTCAGAAATGCATTGCGGAACATCGTACCGTCCGGCGAACCTGTCATCTTCGCAATCGGTGGTACGGCCGCGGGCTGCTTCAATTTCTGGTTCGCGGGAGCTTCCATGCCCAGTCCCTGATAGAACGCGACGGTCCTTTCCAGATTTCCCACAGTGAGGACGTATTTAGTGATTTTCGCCGTCCCGGCGGAGGCGTCTTTGCCAACGGGAGCTGTGTAGCGCTCCTGCGCGCTCACCACACCTGCCGAGAGAACGGCTACTGCCATCAGGCCAATCGCGATTCGGTTCATGAACACTCCTTGCATGCGAAGAACATCATAATTACAGAAACACAGCGTTCACATTCCTGAGGCCCCTTCCGGGTTAATCTTCGCGCAGGTGCCCGCCGTCGTAACTGCGGCAGGCGGACCCAAGTTCATTGACGCAGAGCAGGTTTATGCTTACGGTGAATCCTGGGATTCCGTCTTCGACAAAGCTTACCGCCCTGCTTACAGCGCAGTCAGTCCCGCGGCCTGTTCGGCATGAACTTCGTCGCACACGGCGTGTCCGCATTCACATCCCGCGCCAGGGGCTGCTTCGGGTTCGCAAGCCGGTCCGCAGAATTCGTTTTCTCTCGCCCGCCTGCAATGGCAGGTGGGATTAGCGCATTTATCGATCGTGGCTGTAGCCATACTCACAGTATGCCTGTGCGACTGAAGGGCCATTCGCTGAAAAGCTCAGTGAAGTTTCTCACTTACAAAGCTTTACCCCCTCCGCCGCGAACCGGGTGATAAATTCATAGCGTGCGCATCCTTATTGTGGATGACGACGAGGAACTCTCGAGTCTTCTTACAGAACTATTGACCAGGGAAGGCTTTGGAGTGGAATGCCAGAGCGACGGTCGCCGCGGACTTGCTGCCGCTTTGAACGGCGGCTTCGACCTTCTCGTGCTCGACGTAATGCTTCCCGGCCTCGATGGCTTCGAGATACTGAAGCGCGTCCGCCGTGAAACACGTCTCCCCGTATTGATGCTGACGGCGCGCGGCGAAGACGAAGACCGCATCATCGGGCTCGAACTCGGCGCCGACGATTACCTTCCGAAGCCCTTCAACACCCGTGAACTGGTAGCCCGCATCCGGGCCGTCATGCGCCGCCTTGAGCCGCGCGCCCCCGGTGGCCGCCTCGAAATCAACGGCATCGCCATTGACCCAGGGACTCGCGAAGTCAAACGCGAAGGCTCTGAAGTGGAAGTCACAACTTTTGAATTCGATATTCTCGAAACGCTGATGCGCTCCGCCGGCCGCGTGGTCTCACGCGACGAGCTGATGGAAGAACTCTACGGACGCAAAGCCACTCCCTTCGACCGCTCCGTCGACATGCACATCAGCCATCTGCGCAAGAAACTCGAGGGCGACAAGCCCGTAATTAAGACCATCCGCGGCGTGGGATATCAGTTCGTACGCTCGCCGGAGGAAGGAATTGCCGCATGAGAACTCTCTTTACCAAAATTCTGGGTTGGTTTTTGCTGACTATGTTTATCACGTTCAGCGTGACCTTCTATGTCTCCGGCATCTTCCAGAACCGGCCCAACGTGAACCGCTTCACCTATGAACTGCGCGAAGCCCGTCAAGCCTGGGAAACTCAGGGCAAAACCGGCCTTGAGCAGTTCGAAGCCAGGTACCGCGAGGCTTCAAGTGGAGTCGACCCCATTCTGACCGACGCCTCCGGCCACGATCTGCTCACCGGACACGACTGGTCACGCGAAATCCATTCGCCGGCGGCCAATGGACGTGGCGCTTTTCGTGGTCCCCTGCCCTACGTGCCCTTCCTCCGCATCGATCCCGGCCGCGGCTTCCTCGTCTCCTCGATGTCGAAAGACCAGAAGTATTACTTACTCATGATCTTTCCCGACACGCGATCCGGCGACGGCTTCAACGTCGAGGTGCCTCGCGAAACCTGGTGGATGCTCGGTATCTTCGCCCTCCTTTGCTATGGACTCGCTCGCCGCCTCACTTCCCCCCTGCGCAACATGCAGAAGACCATCGAACGCTTCGGTCACGGCGATTTCACGGCTCGCGTCAACATCAAACGCGCCGACGAATTCGGTCAGCTCGGCCGCGCCGTGGATCAGATGGCGGATCGCCTCGAAGGTCTCGTCAAATCGCAGCGCCGCCTCTTACAGGACATCTCGCACGAATTGCGTTCTCCCCTGGCCCGTCTCGGCGTAGCTGTCGAACTCGCCCGCGGCGGCGGCGATCCCAATGTCGCTTTCGATCGCGTCGATAAGGAAGCTAACCGCCTGAACACTCTGGTGGGCGAACTCATTCAGGTCACCCGCGCGGAAGGCGATCCCGACGGCCTCTCTACCGAGAACCTTCGCCTTGACGAACTCGTCCGCTCCGTCGTCGATGACGTTCGCATTGAATCCGACCGCCGTCAGGTCATCGTAAGAGCCGATGTCCGCGAAGCCGATTTCGATGGCAATCCGGAGCTGCTGCGCCGAGCCGTCGAGAACATCGTTCGCAATGCCATCCGCTATTCACCCGAAGGCGGCATGGTTGAGGTCACACTCGCGAATCAGGGCGGAGCTTATCGTATCGCCGTCCGCGACTTCGGCGCCGGCGTTCCCGAAGACACTCTCATTCATCTCTTCGACCCGTTCTATCGAGTGGAAAAAGACCGCGGTCGAACCAGCGGCGGCGTAGGTCTGGGGCTGGCCATCGCCAAGCGCGCCGTCGAACTGCATCACGGTCAGTTGCGCGCATCGAATGCCGCGCCCGGCCTGCTTGTCGTAATCGAATTGCCCTGGACAGCGCCCGTCACCGACCGGCAGCCCGAACTTATTTCGACAGGATCGTAATTCCCCGCGGCAGCTCGAACATACTGTTTTGCAGCGGCGTATCCACCTTCACTTCGTCCGCGTACATCTCGAAGATCTTTTCCGTATCCCGTTCGCGTGTCGTTGAATGCGGCCACATCACTCCATGGCCCGACTCGCGATACCGTGTGTACCGCGTCACTTCCTCGCGCCGGTCTTTAATGATCGGATCCCACCGGTAATAACGCTGCTTCACCGGCAGCCATGTATCCGAATTGATCCACACCGTTACCGTGCGATTTTCGCTGTCGTAAATATCCAGCGTCTCCACCGGCTGGTTCTCCGTGACGTCTTTGCCTTTCGATTCAAACTCGAGACCCGGTTCATTCCGGCGCTGCCGAAGTATGTAGAGAAAGTCGTGCAGCGTCGACTCCCGGAACTGAGTAATGCGGTCTTCCGCCAACGGTCTGGCCCCACGGAATGTGACCTCGTAGCCGTCTGTGCCCGTCAGGATTACCGCGTCTTCCTGCTTTTTTCCAAGCACCTGCCGCTCCTCGATATGCAACTGTGGCGGACCCGGTTGATTTTCGACTGGTGGATATTTTGTGTACAGCCGCGCAATCGAAAGCCCGCTCAGACGTTCGTGATAAAACGAATACGCCCGCCCGATTTCCGTGCGCGTCTCCATGTCACGGAACGCATCCCCGCCCATGGCTGCGATCGTCTTATCGACAATCTCCCGGCCTTTATCCTTCGCCGTCGCGCCCCGCGCGGCTCTTTCAAACCCCACTCCAGCGCCCACTCCCGCCGACGCCATCGCGAATGCAAATTTTCTGCGCGTCACCATACGCAATCGTCAGGGCTTCTTCGAGATCTGTTCCGCCGTGAGGCCGGAGTTGATGGCAATTCTTGCGATGTTCACATCCGCAAAATGCATACCGTTCTGCGAAATCACGGTCTTATACGGAAGCTTCACACCGGACACCACGCGCCAGTCGGAAAACGTCTCCGTTACATTGCCTAGCGGCGCATCCACCTCGCGATAACTCTCCGTCAACGGCATACTCGTCTGCGGATCCACCGTGAGCGTCATCGAATTGCCGTTCGCATCCGTCACGTCGATCTGGTCCGGCCCCGTCTGAATCGCACTGCGCGAACTGTCCGGCGCCAGCAGCGGGAACCACATGCGGAACAATTCGAAGCTCACCTGCTTGCGCTCCGCTTCAGGAATCGGCGCTGCACCCTGCGGACCCCATGCCCAGCCTTCTTTGCCGTTCGAAAACACCATCACCTTGCCGCCTGTCGGCAATACGTTCTCCTCGCGATAGGAACTCGGTGCCACCCATGAAATTGTCTGGCCTACCTTAAGTCCGCCTGCACTGGGATCGATTACCAACTGGCCCTGCTGGGTGATATCTTTCACCGCAGCCAGTGCGGCGGCTCCGCCCAGTGCCTCGGCTACCTTAGCCAGTGTCGCCTTCGCCTGCGCCGCTGCTCCCGGTGCAATTGGACGCGCTGCCGCGGCCGGTGCGTTCGGTTGCGGGATTGTCAGATCCACGTCGGTCACGGGACCCAGCGACGCCAGCGGAGTGCCAAACTCCTTCGGGTTGCCTACCGCCACCGTTACGAACTTAGCCGGGTCGACATACTCTTTCGCGACCCGCAGTACGTCCGCACGAGTGACCTTCTCCACGGCTTTCTGGTATTGAAATATGAAGTCATCCGGATACCCGTAGTAGCGATAAGTCAGAAGCCGGTTGAGCGTTTTGCTCGGCGTATCGAAATTAAAAATAAAACCGTTGACCACCGTATCTTTGGCCGATTTCAATTCTTCTTCCGTCACTTCCTGCGTCCGAATCCGCGCCACTTCGGCGTTGATCGCCTTCATCGTCTCCGTCGTACTGGCCGACTTTGTGCTGCCCGAGATTTCGAACACACCCGGATGGTCGTAATCGGCGCCCCAGTAAGCATTCACCTCGTAGGCGTATCCGAGTTGCGTCCTGACTTTCTGAAACAACCGGCTCTGGAACCCGCCGCCCAGAATATCGGCCATGACTTCCAGCGCTGGATAGTCCTTGTCTTTGAGTTCACCCGCCAGGTGTCCCACCGAAAAACTGGTCTGCGTCACATCGGTCTTGACCGCCATTCGAATGCCCGGTTTCGGCGTGTAAGTAACAGCCGGGAACGGCGGCACTGGCGCTTGCTTCGCAGTCCAGTCCGCAAACAGTTTCTCGAGGCGCGCTTTCATTTCCGGCGCCGAGAAATCGCCCTGCACCGCGAGAATCACGTTAGAGGGGAAAAAGTAACGCTGATAAAAAGCTATGATGTCAGGGCGTTGAATCCGGTCGATCGTCGCGTACTCCATGCGCCAGCCGTAAGGCGTTTTATCGCCGTAAATAGCTTCCGAAAACACACGCTGCGCAATGCCGTGCGCATCATCGTTACGACGCGAGATGCCGCTGCGCAACTGGTTCTTGATCAGATCCAGACGATCCTGACTGAACGCCGGCGCCGTGAGTACGTCGTGGAACGTACCCAGCACTTCATCCGTTCGCTCCTTCAGTGTCGAAAAAGAAACCGACCCGTAGGATTCGCTGATCTGGCTTTCCACCGTCGCGGCAATGTTCTCCATCTCCTCGTCGATCTGATTACCCGACTTGCCCTTGCCTGCGATTCCGACGGTACCTCCGCTGCGAATCAGCGAGCCCGTAATATCCGCAAGTCCAATCTTGTCGGCCGGGTCGAAAAGGTTGCCGGTACGAACCAGCGCCAGTCCGCGTACCAAAGGCAGCTCGTGGTTCTCCAGCAGATAAACCTTCATGCCGTTCGGCAGCGTGGTCTCTTCGATCTTCGGTAGCTGAATCTCTTTCAGCGTGCCGAACTTCAACTCTTTCCACGACGCCGGAGGCGTAGGTGACAGTGCCGCCGGAGGCGTAGGTCTTATCGGAGCCGGAGCCTGCTGAGCCAACAACGGCAACGTCAGAAGTGCAGTCAATAGAAATTTGCTGCGAATCATTTCTCGGCTCCTTTAGGTTGAACGGTCAGAGCCACAGTGCGATTGTTGGCCGTGAAATACTGCTTCGCCACCCGCAGCACATCGTCCGCGGTGACTTTATCGATCTCATCGATCTGCGTGAAAAGCTTCTTCCAGTCCCCGTAATTCGCATAGTAATTCGCAAGGGATTGCGCCAGTCCGGCATTATCGTCCAGCTGTCGAATCAGCGATGTGCGCGTTCGTGTCTTCACCCGAGCCAGCGCCGCGTCATCCACCTTCTCCTGCTGCAGATTGTTGATAATCACCTGTAACTCCGCCTCGTTCTCCTCCACCGTATGCCCCAGCGACGGAATCAAATAGAAGAAGAAGAGCGTAGGATATTTGCCGCCCGGAAATCCCGCTTCCGCACCCGCCTGCAACGCCAGTTTTTTATCCCGCACCAGGTCCCGATACATAATGCTGGTGCGCCCGCCCGAGAGCAGGTCTGCTATCACATCGAGCACCGGGTCGTCCTTGTCATATTGATCCGGCCGGTGATAAGCGATGAACTCCATCGGCTGTGCGGGCGATTCCACTTCCGCGCTCTTCTCGCCCTCCTGCACCGGTTCCACCGTGAGAACCGGATCGGGCAGCGGCTTCTTCGCGAGCCGTCCGAAATACTCCTCCGCCAGCGACTTGATCTTCGTCGGATCCACATCCCCGACGATCCCGATCGTGATGTTGGCGGGAACATAATATTCGCCGAAGAACTTCTCGGCATCTTTCACGCGCAGGTTTTCAATGTCGCTGGCCCACCCGCCCGGCATGTTGCGGTAAGGATGCGCCTCGATCGCAGTCGCCAGCATCTGCTCTACCAGCTTGCCCTGCGGGTCCGATTCAACACGCATGCGCCGCTCTTCCCGCACCACATCGCGTTCTTTATAGAACTCGCGATACACCGGATGCAGAAAGCGCGCCGATTCCAGATAGAACCACAGCTCCACACGATTCGCCGGAAAGTTGTAGAAATAATCGGTCGAGTCTTCGCCCGTCGACGCATTCATACCCACGCCGCCGTTCTCTTCGATGATGCGCGGATAAAGGTTTGGCTCGACGAAGGTATCGGCCTTCTCGATGGCCTCATGCAGTTGCGCTTCGAGCGTCTTCAGCTTCGCGGGATCGGCCTTGCGCAGCTTATTGCGCTCGGCATCGTACTGGTCATAGACGCGCTCGATGTCATCGAGGGCTTTCTTCTCGGCCGGCCAGTTGGTGGAACCGATAGTCTCGGTGCCTTTGAACGCCATGTGTTCGAACATATGCGCCAGACCCGTGCGACCCTTCGGATCGTCCACCGAGCCGGCGTTCACATAAGTGTGAAACGAGACCACCGGCGCTTCGTGCCGCTCCAGCACGATGAAGTGGAGCCCGTTAGGCAGGGTAAATTCAGTAACCCGCTTCTGAAACTCGGCAAGATTCTGGGCCGGAAGCGTCGCGGCAAACACCAGAGGGATAAGGAGAAACGGTGATTTCACAGTGTGAACCTACTTGTTCAATGTAGCCTGGCGCGAACAGGTTGCAAAAACCTCCTGTGCAGGAATCAGTGCGAAGCGCCACGGGGAATGGGCTGCCTGTTCGGACGAGCGTAGCGTCTGCGCTGGGACATCTCCTATCCGTGAGAATAATTTATGTTGACCTCACGCTTGATCTTTTGTTCCCAATTTGGGAGCATATACATGTGAATTTGTGAGAGTCATCAGCCGCAAAGCGATAACGGAGTTTGGAAAGAACCATTCAGACGCAGTCGCATCGCTGGCTTCCTGGTACAAAATTGTTAGAAACGCCGACTGGAAAACGCCGGCAGATCTGAAAGCAGTTTTTCTCGATGCGGATTTCGTCGCGGACAAGGTAGTGTTCAATATCGCCCTGAACCGGTATCGCCTGATTGCATGGATCGCCTATCGCGCACACAAGGTACTGATCAAAGCGATCCTCACCCACAAGCAGTACGACAAGGAGCACTGGAAACAATGAGCACCGTTGAGATTACCGTCGCCTCGCCCGCGGCCGGGATCGACGTCCGTCGATACGGGAAAATGCTGGCCCGATTTGCCCCCAAGGTCATCGAAACCGAAGGAGAAAACGAAGCCGCCCTCGCCATCGTCAAAGGGATGATTGAGAAGGGCGAAGAGAATTTCACCCAGGAAGAGAGCGCACTCTTCGACCTGATCACCAATCTCATTGAACAGTTTGAAGATCGCACTTACCCTATTCCCGATGCGCCGCCCAACGACGTATTGCGCGATCTGATGGAGCATCACAGCCTGAAAGCCGCCGATCTGGTCGAAATTCTGGGATCGCGAGCTAAGGTCTCGGAGATCCTTTCCGGCAAGCGCTCGATCAGCAAAAAACAGGCAAAACAACTCGGCGTACGCTTCGGCATATCGCCCGCCGCTTTTATTTAGTTCTTCAGGTTGAAATGTCTGTCTCTCGCCCTGACCGCCGATGCGGGCCGCTAACGCCTCGCATCACCGTCTGGAAAGCGGGAAAATGGCGACACGTTATGAGATAAACTGAAACGCTTGGGAGAGTAATGATGAACAAAGAGATCAACGAAGAAAAGATACGCTCGGATCGACGCCAGTTCCTGGTTGGCAGCCTGGCCGCGGGCGGCGGAGTTCTCCTGAGTCGTCAGTTAGCCATGGCTGCCGACGGACCGGTCGCCGACACCGCGTACGGCAAGATTCAGGGTTACGCCGACGGACCGATCAAAGTGTTCAAGGGCGTGCCCTATGGCGCTTCCACTGAAGGCGCTAACCGCTGGCTGCCGGCCAAGCCACCGCAGCCGTGGAGCGGCGTCCGCGACACCACCAAACAGGGACCCATGTGTCCGCAGCGCTTCGGCACGCCGATGAAAGAAGAGACGGACATGCTGCAGAACGGTCCGTACAGTGAAGACATCCTCAATCTCAACATATTCACTCCTGCCATTGGCGCGAACTCCGGTAAGCGGCCCGTCATGGTCTGGTTCCACGGCGGCGGATTCGCGGCCGGCTCGAACGGCACCACGAGCTACGATGGCCGCAACCTGGCTGAGAAGCACGGCGTGGTCCTCGTCACGGTTACTCACCGGCTGAACATCTTCGGTTTTCTCTACCTCGCTGAGCTTTACGGTGACGCTTATGCCGACTCCGGTAATGCCGGCATTCTCGATTGCGTAGCGGCGCTGCAATGGGTTCACACGAATATCCCCAATTTCGGCGGAGATCCCGGCAATGTGACCATTTTCGGCCAATCCGGCGGTGCCGGGAAGGTGTCGACGCTTCTCGGCATGACACCGGCCAAAGGGCTTTTCCACCGCGCTATCGCCGAAAGCGGAAGCGTGATCCGTTCCGGCGTTAAGCAGCAGGCGGCGGAGGGCGCCAAACGGGTTGTTGACGCGCTGGGTGTCAAATCGCTCAGTGAACTGCAGGCCGTGCCCGCGGACAAGTTAGTTCAGGTCATGGCAACGGCGCGCTTTGCTGCTTCACCGATCGTTGACGGCCGTTCGCTTCAGGCCAACCCGTTCGAACCGGTTGCTTCCCCTCTCTCGGCGACGGTGCCCTTCATGACCGGCCAGACGCGCAATGAATCGAATTTCTTCAGTGCGACGCCACCACTCGATCCGATCGACGATGCGCGCCTCAACGAACTGTTGAAGGCTGTCTTCGCAAATATTTCGCAGGACGATCTGGATCGGCTGCTGAAGGTCGTCCGCGCCCAGAACCCGGGCACGCCGAATCACCTCATTTACCAGCTCATCGCCAGCCAGAACCAGATGGTCAACCTGAACCTCGAAGCCGACCGCAAAGCCGAGCAAAACGGCGCGCCGGTCTTCGTCTACTACTTCACCCACACCGTGCCTGCCAGAGGAGGAAAGCTCGGGGCGCCGCATACGGCTGAGATTCCGTATGCTTTCGATAGTCTGGCCCACGCTGAGCCGCTGATCGGCGCAGTGACTCCCAAAGAGCAGGCTCTCGCCGATAAGGTCAGTCTCGCCTGGACGAATTTCGCGAAAACCGGGAATCCCAGCAATAAGCTGATGCCGAAATGGAAAGCTTATAACACTAAAGAGCGGCCCATCATGGTGATCGACGATCAGCCAAAGCTCGTGGATGACCCTTTACATGACTCGCGAATCATCATTAGCGAGTTGCGCGCTAAATATACCCCCGCGCCCCGAACCTGACGCGCTGAATATCGCTCCGCGCGCCTTGTCATTTCTTAACGCCTCGCGCCCGGCGGCTGAAGAACGCCGGGTGCCAAATCGTCTTCAAAGATGAGGGATTATCGGGAGCCACGACGATGCTCACCGAGGCAATCGACAGCGCGACACCCACAGGCCGCGTTTGGTGGCAGATGATCGGCGTTCCCTGACGCTGCGCATCGAGTGACCAAATACGGCCAGAATATGCGCAATCCCTTCCAGCTCGAGTTCACAAACTACTCATAACAAGGCGAATCGACTCGATTCAATAAAACTGACTTTGGCACGAGTCGTGCAGTTATAAGGCTGTCCCCGTGAAAGCTCTGCAGATTTTTTCCGGTCGAAGGAAAGAGTGTATCCAATGAAAAAACTCAGCGCGGCATTTCTCTTTCTCACGTTTGGCCTTGGCCTGACCGTCACGATCGCCAATGCGCAGCAAGCGCCCGTGAACCTGGGATCGGACTCCACCTTCGCGCTGCTGGCTGGCACCACGGTAACCGTGACCGGTGGCGGAACAATTACCGGAAATGTTGGGATATTTCCTGGTACTGCTTTCGTGGCTGGAACTCCGGCAGTAACAGTCAACGGGGCAGTATACCCCGGCGGCCCCGTTGCAGCTAAGGCTCAAGCCGACTTGACCACTGCCTATAACGACGCCGCGGGGCGATCCGTGGCCCCAATTACCGTGGCGGGAAATATCGGCGGGTTAACCCTTGCCCCTGGACTCTACAAATCCGCCTCCTCGCTGGCGATATCGTCGGGAAACCTCACACTCAATGCCGGAGGCAACCCGAATGCTGTCTGGATCTTCCAGATCGCCTCGACGCTCACCACGACATCGGGCCTCCAGGTTATCCTGGCGGGCGGTGCGAACCCGGCCAATATCTTCTGGCAAGTCGGTAGTTCAGCGACCATTGGAACAACCTGCGTCTTTCAGGGAAACATCCTGGCAGCCGTATCCATCTCGATGCTCACCGGCTCGACTCTGGCGGGCAGAGCGTTGGCAATCGGGGGCGCGGTCACCCTGCAAACCGGCGGCGGCAGCAGTACCACCGTTCCCGTCGCTCCGACGGCACCCACCGTTACTTCCACAGTCCCTGCAAATCTGGCGACGAGTGTGCCCATTGGCAACAAACTCTCCGCAACCTTCAGTACAGCGATGAATCCGTCCACGATCACCGCATCGACCTTTACCCTGACGCAGGGGACAGCGCCCGTTTCAGGCGTTGTGACCTACCTGGGCACCACGGCGACCTTCACCCCGGCCGCCGCACTCGCACCCCAAAAGACATTTACCGCCACGATTACAACGGGAGCTCAGGACCAGGCTGGCAATGCCCTGGCAAGTATTTATGTGTGGAGCTTCTCGACTGGTGCGGCTCCGAGCACTACTCTACCCACAGTTATTTTCACAGCACCCGTGAATGGGGCCAGCGGTGTACCCATCGGCAACCAGATCGCAGCGACCTTCAGCGAAGCCATGGACCCTTCCACCGTCAACTCCTCAACCTTTACGCTGACGCAGGGGACAACGCCTGTTTCAGCCGCCGTGACCTACATCGGTACCACTGCGACCCTTGCGCCGTTAAGCAACCTGGTTTCCGGCGGCCCATATACTGCCACCATTACAACCGGAGCGAAGGATCTCGCGGGCAACGCGCTGGCCGGCAACTATTCCTGGAGTTTCACCACAGGCTCAAGTACGAACACCACGCCACCCACCGTGATTTCCACTGCCCCGGCGAACAGCGCTCAGAATGTCGCGATCGCGGCCAACATCTCCGCAACCTTCAGTGAGCCGATGGGTCCGCTGACCATCACCACCGCGACCTTTACCTTACAGAATGGGGCAACGCCTGTCTCAGGCACTGTGACCTACAGCGGCACGACTGCGATCTTTACACCGTTAAGCAGCCTGGCCCCTTCCACCGCATATACCGCCACGATTACAAACGGTGCTCAGGATCTCGCAGGCAATGCTCTGGCGGGTAACTACGTGTGGAGCTTTGTAACCGGCGCGGTGACGATTCCGCCCACACCCGTCATTGAGAGCACCGTCAGCACCGCCAGCTATCTGAGCCCGGTCGCCCCTGGCAGCATCGCGAGCGTCTTCGGGAGCAACCTCACCATCGGGCAGGCGTCTTCGGGGGCGCTGACTCCCCTGCCCACTACCCTGGCGCAAAGCAGTTTTACCATCGGCGGCCTGGCTGCGCCCCTCTATGTCGCTATACCCACCCAGGTGAATCTGCAAATTCCATGGGAGTTAGCGGGCCAGACCCAGACCTTGATCGCCACAACGGTTAACGGCGTAGCTTCCAACACCCAGATCGTGCCTCTCGCACCCTTCGCTCCCGGCATCTTCTCGACCAACACGACGGGCGCGGGTCAGGGAGCTATACTGATCGCCCCCACCGCACAGGTGGCGGCGCCTGGCAGTCCCGTCTCGCGCGGCGGATACGTGTCCATCTTCTGCACAGGCCTGGGACCGGTTACCAATCAACCCGCCACCGGGGCTGCCGCTCCGCTCAGTCCACTTTCGTACACCCTGACAACGCCAACCGTAACCATCGGCGGCGTCGTGGCCGTGGTGATTTACTCGGGACTGGCACCGGGCTTCGCGGGCCTGTATCAGGTGAATGCCATTGTCCCGTTGGGCATATCTTCGGGCAACACCGTACCGGTTGTCATCAGTAATGGGAACATCGCGTCCAATATTGTGACAATCGCAGTACAGTAAAGAAAGTGCAGTAAAGACTGCGAAGAGGCACGCGGCCCTGACGTGTGCCTCCCTTACCTCGACGAGCCAGAAGAAGAACGCTTATCCGTCACTTGTCCCTATTTGAAGGCGACGGTGATGTTTTGCGTCCACTGATGTCCGTTGGCATCAGTCCCATTGAAGCCGAACGTTTCATTCGCCGGTGGCGTGAGACCTGTCATCTGCAGATAGGCTGCTATCGAGCCATCGCCCGGAATTTTTGACGTCCCAAAGAAACTCGGGATATTGGAAGCGTAACTGACGCCATTGACCGTGAAATTCGTCAGCGTGGTTGCAGTCGCTGTTGTGTCTTTCAGCGTTATTGTGAAAGTCCAGGAACCGTTCTGCCGGACGACAGGGTTCGGGTTGACTGAAGGCACCACGGCGGAATTTGCGACGGGGGCCGTGACCGTGACCACCGCGGAGGCGGAAGATCCCGTAAAGCTGCTGTTGCCCGTATAGGTGGCATTTACCGTGAAATTGCCGAGCGCCAGATTCGATGAAGCCACAGCCCGCAGCCTCGCCTGCCTTGCCCTGCACCGTGAACATTGCCGAATCAACCCATGAAGGTCCGCCGACAATCTGAGAGGGTCTGGCCTTGTAGGCCACACTGACGAGCACGCGCAGGGGAACGTGCCGAAGCGTAAGGCGGCCTGTGGTTGCGTTGACCCCGCTGCTGCCGTCTCTACTTACATTGACTGTGGCGGCCTCAAATTCCGGTATGGCGACGCGAGGCGTCACTACTGGCAACTGGGGCGGTGCAGAGGCAGTCTGTGCGTAGATCGCTATCGAGAAGGCAGCGGCGACCATAAGCAGCCGTGTGATTCGAACCGGAAATCGCATGTCAGGGCTGCAGTGCATCTCTTCGGCCCGACCCCACCTCAATCATTTTAATGAACTTGCGAGGTCTCGAAATCAATCAGTCAGACCACACCGGGCCGAATGAGCACAGGACCGCCAGTCTCAAAACGAATTTTTCAGTTTTCCGTCGGCGTCTTTTCGAGATGAATTACGGTAAGCATCTCAAGAGGCGCTTTGCGCGCTTCCAGCCGGAGACCGTACTCTTGCACAGCCTCAAAAACAGAGGCAGCGGGATCGGAGGATGTCGGCGTGCCATCCGGCCCGAGGATACCAGCCGTGTTCAGGCCGTGAGTTGTCTCAGGCGCAAAGGTCAGGTTAAGCACGTACCGGCCTTCGAGCCCCGTCATGTCGACCACTGGCCTTTCGGTGAATCGAGACATCACCTCGACGAAGCTCCCGAGGTTCGCAGAGGGGGCAGTGAGGATGACGCCAGCCGGCGAAAACCGGAACATCATTGCCTGCCTCGGTTTTCCGTCAGGCCCGGTAAAAAGCCGCTACCGATAATGCTTAGGATTCTATCCGAATGTTCGTTAACGGCCCGCTTTGCAGTTACTTCGCCAGAAGCTCAATCGCCTTTTGTCGGTTATCGAGGCCCGCACAGTCAGGTAGAGTGCCGCACCGAGAGTTGATGCTGGCCCGTAATCATGTCCAGCTTTAGTGCGAATCGTTGCTCGTCAAGAAGGGCGACAATCTGCTGCATTGCGGCGAAAGTGTCGGGATTCCGCTCCCATGCTTCTGTCAATCTTTTGGCACAATCTTTTGGCGCCGCAAAACTGAACGACGTATTCCTGCGCGCCTTTTGAGTCCGGAAACCTATCCTTTAGCTTCAATACGCCCCGGCGAGCTAACCGGAAGGTCGCTTCGCCATAGAGCCGGTTGAACGCCACGTAGAGGGTGAAGAATCGGTCGAATGCGTCACGAGGGACATCCAGCGAATACCCTTGCACTTTGGTTCGCCAGGCACGGCAGAATGCCGTAAATTCAAGGGATAAAGCCATCGCCGCTTTTGTCTTTTACGTATTGTCGCATCGGAGTGGCAGTTGTGTTGAACCTGTTGCGTCCGATGGTTGGGAATTCGATATAATCCGTTCGGGTTACCTGAATTGCCTTTTAGCCGCTGGCCCCGTGCCTCGGCAGAATCGACCAAAGAATATGCTGACTCCTTTGCTGAAACCTCTTTTTCTGGGCTCCGCCCTCATCGGCCTCACTGCCTGGCTGCCGATGGCGTCACTCCACGCTCAGCAGCCGCGTGTGACTGCTCGCCCCATGCTGCACCTGAACACCGTTAATCTCGATCAGTCTCTGGCGTTTTATCGTGACGTCCTGGGGATGGAGGTGTTCAACTCACCCAAGTGGGCCGACGGCAAGAACCTGAGCGGCATAGCGGACTCAAAACTAAGGACCGCACAGCTTCGTGTTGCAGGCGGCGACTTCCAGATGGAAATCATTGAATGGTCCGGCGCGAAACTGAACCCGCAGCACCTGCACATTCAGGACCCCGGCGAGGTGATGCTCGCATTCAGTATCCGCGACTTCAACCAAAAGTTAGAAGCGACGAAAAAACTGGGGCTGAAGGTGATCGCGAAGGATGGCGAGATCGAAACCACGGGGAATCTTCCGGCCGTCATGGTGGCAGATCCGACCGGCTTCATCGTGGAACTGAACGACGTCGATCACGCGAAGAAGCCAGTCGAGACGTGGTGGTCCGGCCCCATCGCCGGCGTTGGCATCTTCATCACGGCCGAGGATCTCGCCAAAACCGTTAACTTCTACAATCACGTATTCGGATTCGCGATGAAGGAACCGGCTGCTGCTCAACCTGCGACAGCTCGCATCAAGATGCTGTTCAATCAACCCCGCTTCACCACGTTCCGCACGGCGCGCGGCACTTTCCCGGGAACCAGCTTCCCCGGGATTACCTTCCAGGAATTCGGCGGCGTGGATCGCAAGGCCGCGCACCATGGTGTGGTGGATCCCGGCGGCCCGATTCTGCCTCTGACGGTGACAGACTTCGCCGCGGCGATCGAAGACGTGAAGGCCAACGGAGGCATTATCGGTCAGGGTGCGACTTCGGAAGCCCTGGCGCCCGATGCACGCGCGTCGTGGATCCGCGATCCCAACGGAGTGTTGCTGCGGCTGGGCATGCCCGCGCCTGTGCGCGCGAGCTCAAATTGAAATCCCACCGCGCGCCAAGAGCCTGCGTTCGCGTATACAATTAACTCGATGAGGCTGGGCGCCAACGGAAAAGTCGCGAACAATCTGCTGGCCCTGAGCTCGGCCGCAGTCCTTGCGGTCTACGCCGCGGGCTATGTCCGTACGCGCCCTTTCGCTTCTGCTTTCGATAATGAAACGGCCGAGCGCAGACCGGCTAGTCCCAGCACGCCGCGGCGCATCACTCCACCGGCACAGCGTAGAGCTCCCAAACCTGTTCTGGGTGCTGTGGCTGCTGCGCCCGCGGACTCGAGCCCGCCCAATCCAGTCGCGCAACTGACCGCGCAAACGCCCGCCCAAACGCCCGCATCTTTTTGGACCGATGACGCGACGAGCTCACTTTTGAACCGCCCGGCAACCAGCCAGCCAGCTACGCCGGCGTCTGCACCGGAACCGGAATCTGTACCGGCACCTGCGGCACCGCCATCGTCACCTGCCCCGGCAGCTTCACCTGCGCCGGCATCTTTACCAGCCCTAACGCCGCCGCCCGTTGCACCAACTCCGCGCCTGGTCACCGCCGCGCCAGCGCCGGCACCGGTCACTATCATCGCTCCGCGTCGGATCGTAGCGCCGCCTCCCGCGCCGGTTACCCCCGTTGTGGCTGCTCCCGCCGCCCGGCCCCGCTGGAGAGACGGAGTCTATTTCGGCTGGGGCTACTCCCGCCACGGCGATATACTGGCTCGGGTCGAGATTGACGAAGGACGGATCATTTCGGCGACCATCTCGGAGTGCAAGACACGCTACTCCTGCTCCGATATCGACAAATTACCTCCACAGATCATCGCGCGGCAGAGCGTCGACGTCGACTCCGTCACAGGCGCCACGGAGAGCGCCGACGCGTTTACTCAGGGAGTTTTCGAAGCTCTCGGCCAGGCGAAGTAACAGCTTCTATCGTTCCGAGGCACGCTTTCAGGCGCTGGTTCAGCGCATGAACTTTCCACGCTTAATCCCGCTTTTCCAGAAGTTCCAGCAAAAGTCCATCCGGACTCTTCACCCATGCACCTTTCGTCGCAGCCTTCCCATCCTTCAGCGTGACCGCTTTGCCGTCTGACGCAATCACGGAGCCGCCCGTGGCCTTCGCAGCCTGAATCGCCGCGTCAACGTCATGCACCTGAAGTGTTATTGCCGAGGCTCCCGGGTCACGTATGTTGCGCGGCAAAGCAAGTTGATCGAGACCGCGAAACTCGAAGCAGAATATCGGGGTCTTCGGCCCAGGAATGGTCAGGCCGCTCGCGCGCAGCTGTCCTCCTTCGGCATCCACCAGCGCCATTCCCACTGGATTGTCTCCGTTGAAGGCGTTGCCCAACCGGAAATCAAATCCCAGAGCTTTGTAAAACACCGCTGATTTCTCCGCATCGGCGAGAGTGGTCCCCAGACTGGCACCCAGTACTTTGCCGTCGGCCGGGGCGGTGGTCGGCTGTTCCGGAGTGAATTGCTCCATCTCGAATTCAAAGCCATCCGGATCCACCATAAAAATCGACCGATTCGAAGAGCCCCCTCAGCCGTTTCGCAGCAGAGGTTTGCCGCCGGGTGTAAGCGCGGTAGCCCCCGCTTTCGTAACCGCGGCCATGGTGGCATCGATATCGCGAACACGAAGGTTCAGATTGACGTTGCCCGGAGTGCGGACGGCCCATTGTCCCGGCATGCGCTTGACGCCCTGATATTCGGCGAGTTCCAGATCGAAAGAGGCGCCCGGGAATTTCACGGTCGCGCGCCGGACTTTAAGACCTTCGGTACCCGTCGCCCGCGCTGCGTCCGGCTCGGCACGAAATCCCTTTGGGACCGCGGTGACTTCGAGGCCCAATGTATCCCGATAATAGGCGGCCGATCGGTCCACATCAGCGACCGTATGGACCACACCCTGCAGGCCTGAAACATTCGCGGCGGCAACAGGCTCTGGATTTTGCCCGCGCGCCAAAGCTGCCATGCTGAGCATTGCAGGCAAAGCAATCGCCAGCAACGAAAACTTGCACATCGAATCCTCTCTCGCCTCCTTGTGTCACAAAGCAGTTTACTCCGGGTCAGGCTCCAGCTAAAGAGACAAATGGTGGGCGATTCGCAGGCGAATCAATGCCCTGTTCGGGAAAGGTTGGCGTATTCCGCCTTAGCCATCCGAAGGGCTGGGAAATCGGGTTCGGCATCCTTCCAAAGGGCGAACACCTCTTCATACTCCCGCCTGGCGGCCGCGATATTGCCTTCGGGTACCAGGGCGCGCGCCAAGCCAAGATGGGCGACAGCAAGGTTCTCCGAGGGTCTACGGTTGCAGTCGGTTAGTCGATGATCTTCCGGAACTCTGTGGCAGCCAGAGAATATTGCCGGGCTGCAAGATACGCGCGGCCTCGCCAAGCGCGAATTTCCGGAATTCTCAAATCGTAGGGGATAGCCCGTCGTAACGCTTCGATAGCCTTTTCGGGTTTGTTGCAGGAGAGCCAGATTGCCGCCTGGATCTCCGGTCCTCTCATGTACTGCCAAAGCGTGTCGTCCGGAAACTTTTTCAGATCATGATCGAGAATCGCTTCCGCGCGCGAATCCTGGCCAACCTCCGCGAGCGCCACGGGAATGTCGGTCGAACCGTCAATGGGTGGAAGGTCTCGTAGCAGAGTCCGGGCAGTATCCGTCATGTCGAGCTCGGCAACCAGCCGGGGAAGGCCTCCGCGCATCCGGTTCGCCCGCTCCACCATGCCTCGCTTTCGATACCCGTCCGCCAGGTCCCCTATCAGTTGTACAGCGGCTCCGGGCCTGCCCTCAGCGAATGCCACGAATGCCTGTTGCAGCTGAGAATAGGGCTCCGACGGCGTGCCTTTCGCCCATGCCAACTGCGCGCTCATCGCGGCACGGTCATGCTGTGCAAACCCGATTTGAAAGAGCAGGCCGTGAATATCGGTCCCATCGACCTCCTGCACGATGGCCTGTTCACAGGTCGCCAGCGCATCGTCGAGGCGGCCGGTTCCGAACTGGGCTCGCGCCAGCGTGACATAGGCGGCCGCATATTTCACGTCGAGCGCGATGGCGCGTTTGGGGGGTTCGATGCTGAGATCCTGGCGTCCGATCTGCGTCTCCGCATTCGCCAGATTTGCCCAGGGTACGGGCTGGCGCGCATACATCTCCGTCCATGTCTCGTAATTGCGAATGGCTTCATGAAGGTCGCCGGTAACCTTTGGCGTGATACCGGGCGACGATGGAAAGCCGGTCCGGCTCGTCCGCCAGATCGCGGAGTTCGTAAGCCTTCCCAGTGGCGGCCGTGCTGAGGCCTGGCTCCCCCAGGTTGTTGTAAGCCACTCCCAGATCGCTGTATGCGATGGCAAATCGAGGGTCGAGTTCAATGGCTCGCCGGAACAGCGGAACCGTCTCCTGAAACTTACCCGACATGCCGAGATCATGCGCTTCGGTATACGCCTTCAGCGCGTCGAGCGAGCCCGTCTCCTTCGCGAGCAGAGGTTTATTGAAACTCTTCGGGGATCTCAACGGTTCGCCCAGGCGCTTGCGCATATCGGCCGCCACCGCGTCCACGGCCCCTGGAATGTTGTCACGCTGCCTGGCTACGGCTTGGGTTTGCAGCAGATCCTGTCCCGTGATGCAATCTGTTGCCGTAAGCGTGATCAGATACTTCTGGCCAAACCGCGCGACTATGCCTGACAAAACCGCCTGCGCGTCGATTCGCTGACAGACTTCTCGCGCCAGCGGTACCGCCAACCGCTCGCCGTCACGGCGTAACCGCCGGAGAACACCTTCCTCAAAAGGAAAACGCTTTGAGTCAGATTCCCTTCCTCAACGGCAAGGTCTCCCCAGACCGCCTTCACGAGTTCCTCTTTGGTCAGCAGTCGCCCAGGATTCCTGACCATGTAGAGCAACAGATCGAAAACGCGGGGTGAAATTGCCACCGGCTTTCCCCCATCCGTGAGACTGCGACCCGAGGGATCGACATCGAACGATCCGAATCGATAGCATCGAACCGTTCCTTGACTCAAACCTCGACTCATACCTGGCAACGCCTAACTCTGGCATACGCAAAACATGGGGAAATATACTGCTGATTCGAAAGGAGATCGCATCCAATGAGAATTAATTGAGAACTTTGAGGAACCTGTTGAGGACAGGTGCCCCCCGGACCGCTATCATAATGACCATGAACTTCAAGAGTTTCGGAGTCGCCTCCTTAATGATGCTGGCGATCACTGCATCCATGCATGCCAGCAGTCTGGAAGCCTATACTGCGGTGATCGGGGGATCGAATACCGCCTGTAGCGGGGCGGGCGGGCCGGTGCCGGCCATATATTCGTACTTCCCTTCCGTCGGCGATTTCGGGCTCTTAACTCCTAACGCGGGCGGCGATAGTATCGGCGGCTGCGGTCTGAGTGGCTCGATCAGCGACGTCACGGGATCGACGGGAACTGTGAGCAGCGCGACCAATCTCGCCACTACCCCGTACACTTCCTATCCTGCTGCCAACGTCGCCGGTTCGTCCTCGGCGGCTGCCAGCTATGGATCGCTCTCGATTTACACGTCGACTACGCTGAACGGTCTCGAGGGGGCTAACGGGGAAGGCGAGTCCGCGGCTTTCGCGATTGCGTCGGACACGCTGAACGTCGCCTGCTCGCCGTCTTGCACCAGCGGCTACATGGCTTTCGATTTCACCCTTAACGGTTCGGTCAGCATACTTTCGGGGAATACGGGAGGGGGTGCTATGGAGGTTGACGTTCAGGTGGGTGGCAACGCCAATGAGAGCCTCTTTTATGGCAATGTCGATGGTTCTTCGACCGCCTACGCCGCGGGAATCGCCAACGTCGATGGCACGCCCACGGAAGGCGAGCCAATTGCCGGCTGCGTGACAGGGAGCGGTACGTTTACATGCACCAACGCTACGCTAGAGACTACGCTGATGCCTGTCACATTTACGCCAGGGGTAGCGTTCAGTTTCGGGATTGTCGGCGAAGTGTCTCCCGGTCAAAACCAGACCATTACCGTGGACCCCCCCGAGATGACGCTTTCGGGTATACAGGTGTACGACGCCGATGGCAATCAGATCTCGAGCTTCACGATCGGGTCTGAGTCGGGGACCACGTATGGGGCAGACGGCGTCGAGTCCGCCCCGGAACCTGGGACGCTTTTTACGTTGGCGCTGGGACTGATTTTCGTTGCGATTGGCGGCCGCCGAGTTAATAACGCGTTAACGCGGGAATAAAACTGCGCTGGGCCGCTCACCGTGCCGCATAATGGCTTACGGAGAGCGTCCCCATGTTTACGCCAAAAGGAAAATTCAGCTGGTACGAACTCATGACCAGCGACACAAAAGCCGCCGGCAAGTTCTACTCTGAGGTGGTCGGCTGGACTACCAGGGAAGTCTCGAGCGGTGACAACCAATACACCACGTTCAATCTGGGCGACGTCGGCATGGCCGGCATGTTACACAACCCAGGGCACACCGCATGGGTCGGCTATATAGCTATCGATGACGTCGATGCTCACGTCGAAAAGATCGTCGAAGCGGGCGGCAAGCTATGGAAACCTGCCACCGACGTTCCTGGCATGCTTCGCTTCGCCGTCATGTCCGACCCCCAGGGGGCTGCCATTGTGGTCTTTACCCCCAGCCCGGCGATGCCTGCGCCGGAACGCCCCGCACCGCCCACACCCGGCACCATCGGTTGGCACGAGCTCTACACAACGGATCTCGAAGGCGGATTTGAGTTCTACAACAAGCTCTTCGGGTGGACGAAGGTCAGCGATATGGACATGGGTCCAATGGGGGTCTATCGCATCTTCGATGAAGGCGACCACAAACCAATGGGAGACGGCGGCATGATGACCAGGCCCCCCAATATGCCGGTGTCGAGCTGGGGCTTTTACTTCAACGTCGATTCCATCAAAGCAGCTATCGAACGGGTGAAATCCGGCGGCGGGAACGTTATTAGCGGTCCGACGCAGGTACCTGGCGGTGGCTGGATTATCACGGGCCAGGACCCACGGGGTGCGATGTTCTCACTCGTCAGTAGTCACGAATAAACCAGTTTAGGAGCTGGGCGCCGGCGCCATCTCCTGAGCGTTTTGCGATGATGTAAAGGTCATGAAGCAGTTCGCACGGATCGTGATCCCGTTCCTGCTCCCGTTGTGCGCTCTGCAGGCCCAGACCGACGCGCGCCTCACCGCCATCCGCAATTCCATTCTCGCCCTGCGCAAATACGCCAACGATCGTCAGGAAGTCCGCGGCGGTATTCCTCAGCTCACCGCCATCAAGCACCAGCTCCTCGACTGGGTTGACGCGCGCCTCGCCTCTTTCCCGCAAAACGGCGATGTCGACGCGCTCACCGAAAGCCTTCACGCCGGCCTGAGCGCTGCAAAGCTTTTCTGCGACAACGACTCCGACTGTTTCCCTACATCCTTTGGCTTTCTCGACGAAATCCAGATCGAACGCCAGGGCGGATTCCTGACCGTTGAGACCGCCGTCGGCACCGGCATCCGCTGCGGCTACGATGGCTCCGCCTACATCTATGAATGGAAGGATATGAAGTGGCAGCGCATCTGGGAAAACGAGCAGGACGATTACTCACCAGCCGTCTACGTTCCCGAGCTTCTTCACTCCGTTCAGATCTCCGATCCCGGCCCCGACGGCAACCGCCTCGTCCTCACCCTCGGCACTCAGACCGGCTGCCTGACCTTCAAAGACGTCTACTACCGCGTCTGGCGTCTCGGCACGACTGCGCCGCTCCTCGATAAACGCGAACTACTCTACGACGAAGGAGACCCGCCCGTCTCCGGCGCCATTCAACCTGAAGATCTGCGCATCGAATTTTCAGCCGGAGGTGGCGGCTACGGTTATCCCCATAAAGCGGTCCGTCATTACGAAATTCACGGAAGCACCGCGAAGCAGACCGACCCCATCGCCCCCACGCCGCATGACTTTGTCGATGAATGGCTCACCGCTCCCTGGACCGTCAGCGCCACCCTGGCCGAATCCCCCGCCCTTGAGGGATGGCACAAAAAGCTGCATCGCGACGACGACGAAGGCGATTTCCCCGACGACCCCGTCGCTTGCGCCAACCCCGAGCTCTGGCAGATTTCGACGCACATCCAGGACGAGCCCACGCACTACTTCCTCGTTCGCTGGCGTCACGCCCAGGGCTCCGCACCCGATCGCATGACGATGGCCGGAATTGGCGACCAGCCGCTCGCCGCCTGCAAACAGTAGAGTGTCAGCGCACGCGGAACGGAAGCGAAACCGTTTTCGTCTCGATGCGCTCCGTGACTTTATTGAACACGTCGAGATCGAAAGGCTGCCCGATGTGGTTGCCCGCAAGATCTTCGAGGCCGGTATCGGCCACCAGTTGATAACTGCCGGCGGCCCATGCCTGCTGCGGCACGAATCTCCACTCGCGCTCCTCGCGCCCGATGGCCACGGTCCCCGGCACAATACCGTTCGGACCTGACACCCGAATCATGCGCTGCAGCAGTGGATAATTCATCGGTGCCGGAAACGCAATCACTACCGGCGTCTCTGCTCCTGCCCTCGGTGCGGTGACCGTCCACAGTTTTGGATCCGGCGGTGTGCGCTCGGCGGGTCCGCCGCGAATTGCCTTGCGAAAACCTTCCACCATCGATACGCCGCGCGCATCGTGCCAGTCGCTATCGATGACCAGCGTGAAGTGGGCGCCTTCGGTCAGCGGCGGCCCGATCGCCTCGTTCGACGTCAGCCCGCGCTTGATGCGCCCCGGATCGAGCGTCATCGTGAGCCTTCGAAAATCGGGATCCCACAACTCTTCGCCCGGCAGAAACACCGCGTGCGCGCCCGCCAGTTCCTTGCCCGCCGAATCGAGCATGTGGATGCGGCTCGCCGCTTCGCCGCGGCTCATCGGTTCGGAGAAATAAATGTAGACCCGCAGCTGATTGCTGGGCCACACGTCGCCCGACGGAAACACGCGTTCCACGCGCGCGATGCGGTTCGTCGGCCGCGGCGGGCCAGCGAATGCCTTCTCCACCGGCGCGCCGCCCGCAGGAGCATGAAACACCGCGCGATACTCGACGCCGGCCGCAATCGGATACGTGGGATGAAAAACCAGCGCGCCGCCTTCGACCGCATAACTGCCGAGCAGCGGCGGCACATCGCCCTTGCCCGCGAATACGGCGAATACCGAAGACCAGCCTTGGGAAGGAGGATTCGAGGGAGCCTGCCATCCGGCTACTTTGAAGGCCCCGCCCGTGAATTGCAGCGAGATATTCTGCGCGGCCGCGATCATCCCCCATAAGAGGATGATCGCGGCGCCCGCAAGACTGACTTTACGCAATTGGTTCTTGCTTCTTAGCGCGGCGTTACGGAAGCGCCACCGTGTTAAGGTTGATCGGTCCAACCGGCGGGCCGGGGTTATATGCCGGGCCGGCGCCGGGATGGCCGGTCATCACGAGCACGTTCGAGGAATCGACCGCCGCCAGGTGCTGCACGTTCTGCAGATTGCCGACCTTGTCATAGGGAACGCCGGCAACGTCGGTGCGCTGCGGCTCACCGATCGTCGGATAGCTCTCAAGTTTGTCCGCCTTCAGCTTCACTACGCCGAAGCTGGTATTGGCGATCAGGATATAGTTATGGCCGTCTTTCTCGTAGGGCACCATGTCGAGCGGCTGATTGCCCGCGCCGAGATCGGCGATCTCCGCGCCCTTCACCATCGCGCCCGGCTTCAGCTCATCCACCGGAATCTTCACCAGCGGCGTGCAGGTATAAGCCGCAAGCACGTAAGGCTTGCCGCCGATGTTGTAGGGAACGAAGGTGCGGATCGGAGCCTGCGTCTCATAGCGCCCATGCGATGAGTGCCAGATCTGCAGCGTTGCGCCCTTTTCGGCGGTCTTGAACGGATACGGAATCGAGCGCAGCGCCGAGTTCCACTCTTCGTTCGAGAGGCCCGCCACCATCAGATTGCCGTTGATATAGTTCATGCCCGTGATGGTCTGCATCCGCGGATTCCCGCCGCGCCCGGTCGCTTTCGATTCCGGCGCGTCAACCAGGCTGACCGCTGCATTGTGTTCGCTGTCCAGCGAAAGCACGCTCACCTTATCGGTGGTGTCGACCTTCGCTATGAGCGCAGCCGCATCGGGGCCCTTGCCGCGCGACGCGGAAATATAAACGTTCTTCGAAATCGGATTGACTTTAACGTCATTGATAACGATCTGATCGGCCGGTACGCCCACCAGCGCCGCGATCTTCGCGTCCACGCCTTCCACATTGACGGCAGCGCCCGCCTTCGCCTTCTTCGCGTCCTGCGTGTCGATGGCGACGATCTGCGCGCCCACCGAGTCGGCCACAAAAAGGATTCCATTCGGTCCGAACGCCAGCGCCCCGGCGGACGTCAGCGGCACTTTACCGAGCGGCAGGCTTTCGTTCGCGGGGGCGGTTTTGCTGATTGTGGTAAAAGTTAACGCCAGCCCGGCTGCGGCGCAAACCATCAAAGCCGAGTTGATTTTCGATTTCAGGTGCATTTCTGAGCTCCTCACTGGAGTAGTTTATACCCAAACCACCCCTGCCGGTGGCGACCGGACGGATCATTTCGCTGGCGGCTTCCAGTTCAGCAGCAGGTGGATGGGTTCGGTGGAGTTGTCCTGTAATTCGGTATTGATCAGGAAACGGCCATCGCGCGCCACGTCGTATTGCTGCCTGTTGACCCCGACAGGCATGTGCGTTTGAAACAGCGCCTCGGGTGTTCCCGCGGCCAGTGCCGCGCCTTGTGCCTTTACTACCACAGCCATCAGCTTGTTATCGGGCGCCAGGTAGTACAACTCCTTGCCATCCGCCCTCCAGCGCGGCGAACCTCCTCCTCCCGTGGATACCTGCCATTGTCCGCCCGGTCCCGGAAAGGGCCGCGCATAAACTTCAAAGCGGCCCGATTCGTTCGACTGGTAAGCCACCCACTTGCCATCCGGAGAAAAAACTCCCTGCGCCTTGTTGAACGGCGTACTCAGAAAGGGAAACGGTTTCCGGCCACCGGTGAGCGGCAGTACCATCAGGTCGCTGTTTTGATCGCTTTGGTACAGGATGAATCGTCCGTCGGGTGACCAGGAATTGGGCCGCTTGGATTCCGCCGATTTCAGCAGAACCTCCTCGCCGCCCGATCCGTCGGACTGTTTCTGATAAAGATCGTAGACTCCCGCGCGGCTGGACATGAACACAACGCGCGCGCCGTCGGGCGACCAGATCTCGAACACGTCGTCGTCCGGATCTAAGGTGAACCGGCTGGAGTGCGTGACTTCCTGTATCCAGATATCGCGTGTACCGACCGGCCCGCGCGTAGTGGCTGCCCGTTTGCCGTCCGGAGAGAGTTCGGGAAACATCAGATTGGAATCGTCCGGGGATCCGAACGCACCCACATTCTGGCCGGACCGATTGAACCAGATCAGTTGCCTCTGGCCTCCGCCGTTCCGCCAGGCGATCGTTCCCGCAGGCGAAACGGAGAAGGAGCCGGCAAGGGAGATCCGATCGACGCCGACCGCCTGGGCGATGGTGATGGGTCTCCGGACAGTTGGCCACGACCTGCATCGAAACGCTGGGCCAGCAGATTGTTCTGTCGCACCCACACCAGCCAACCCGGCGCCAGATATTCACCAGGTGAATCGGCTTCCGTCGTCAATGCGGTGATTCGTCTGGGCCCGGCGCCATCCAGCGAACCCAGCCAGATGCCCGAGTCAACACCACTGCTGTAGAACAGAAACTGCCTCCCGCCGGGTAGAAAACGCGGCGAGTGGTGGCCGTTCTGTCCCTTGCCGAGTTTTGTTCCTATCGCCGTCTGGCCACCCGACGCCGGTATGAGGTATAGTGGCCGGTTCGTGGAATACGCGAACACGATCACCCCCTCGGTGCTCCACGCGCCCTGTCCGGCGACGGTGATCGGAATTACGGCAAGGGTCTGTGGATGTCCACCGCCAAGGTCGACCCGTTTCAACTTGAAGTCCGCGAAGAACCCGAGTGAGTGGCTGTCGGGCGACCAGAAGGGATTCAGTGCGCCTTCGGTACCCGGCAACGATTGCGCCGCGATCGAGTCGAGCGAGCGAACCCAGAGCCGTGCAGCACCGTCACTGGTCGAGACGTAAGCGATCTTGCGCCCGTCCGGAGAAAGCGCGAAGGAGCCGGGACTGTTGGTAGTCGGAGTAATGATGTCCAGACGGGTTTCGGGCGCAGTTGCGTTCGTTGGGCGGAAAGCGAAGATCAATGCACCAGCCGCTATCAGTGCCATCGCCACCATGGCAATCCACAGCAGCCTGCCGCGGCTGGTAGCCGCAGGTTCAAGGATGGCAGTTGGTTCCATCGCCCACAACAGATCGCGCTTCAAATCCCGCGCATTCTGAAACCGCTCATCGGGGTCCTTCGCCAGACACGTCCGAATCAAACGATCGAGTGGCGGTGTCGTTTTCAGCGGTTCCGGTTCCCGCTCCAGAATCGCCGCGATGATGCTGGCCCCCGTCGATCCCGAAAACGCCTTCGCCCCGCTGAGCATCTCGTACAGCACGCAGCCGAATGCAAAGATGTCGCTCCGCGCATCCGCCTCCCCGCCATTCAACTGTTCCGGCGACATATACTGCAGAGTCCCGCTGATCTGCCCCGTCTCGGTGAGCCCGCCTCCGGTCACGGCATCCGGACCAAGGCCGACGGCGCTTTGCTTCGCAAGACCGAAGTCCAGCAGCTTAAGTTCTTGCTTCGTCACCAGGATGTTGGCGGGCTTCAGATCGCGATGCGTGAAACCTTTGCGATGCGCGGCGTCAAGAGCATCCAGAATCAGCCCCGCGTACGTGACCGCTTTGTCCACTGCCAAAGGACCCGACAGCGGCAGGCCAGCGATCAGTTCCATCACCAGGTAGTTCGGACCCACATCGTAGATCTGGCAGATATTTGGGTGATTGAATGCAGCGATGGCCCGTGCTTCCCGTTCGAAACGCTCCGTGAACTCAGCCTTCGACACCTTCACGGCAACATCCCGGCCAAGCCGTGTGTCGCGTGCCTTCCAGACCTCTCCCATTCCGCCTTCGCCCAGCTTCGAGATAAGTTGGTAGCGGTCGCCGAGTTTGATGCCGGGTTTCAATTCCACGAGCGCCGCGGGGGAAGGGCCGAGTTTATCTCCGGGCGAGAGCGGCATATGTGGGATTTAGTTCAGTTTAGCCGATCAAAAACCCGATAGGGAGTGTAATACGTGCTTGTTCGGATGAAGAAATGGCAGCGCGTAGCGAGATGTTTTGCTTTGGTCGGATTTCAGCGGGACGTACCCAATTGCTTCTCGACCCAAGCCCGGAGTAACCGCAGTGTCGTCCGTGCCCGTTGACGGTCGATCCCGAATGCGGAGTCGAGATCCTCGTAGCGATATACCGCCCCGAATGGCGTAAAGGTTTCCAGCTCTACAAACGACTCGGGCAACGGCATTCCTGCGCCCGCGAGCGTCTCCATCGGGGCCGCGATATTGTGAGTCTTCTGAAACGGCGTTCCCACATCGGACAAGAGGGCTTTGATCATCTTCTCCGCGGCTTGTTGGCAGTGGAATCCAAAGACTTCATCGGCAACCGTATCAATGTTCATCACCGCATCGAGCGGAGATTCGTCCTGTGCCGCTTTGGCCAACAGCAGCAGCGCTTGTTCACGCCGCTTCATAAAGCGTCCGGCCCTGTGAGGCCGCTTCGTGATAAACGTTGCCCGGTGTATCCCGCCAGTATTGAAAGCGCTCCTCGGAAACGACCAGAAGATCGATTGCCGCATCGAACTTCCTGAGCAGATGGTTCAACCGGACCATCTCCTGCAAACGATCTGCCGGCTGCTCCTGAACCACCATCACGTCGAAATCACTATCGTTGCGGGAGTCGCCTCGGGCGCGGGAACCGAACAGGATAATCCTCTTCGGATGTGCCGCTTCCACCAATACTTCCGACACCTTCGATATCAGTTCCTCTGTGCGAGACACGACCTTTTCAGTATCGCTCCCGGTGGACTTCGGAGCAATTGATGTCAAGCTTTGCGCGACGTTCAGACCGGTTGTTCTCTTCTCCCAATTCCGTCGTACCCGGTCGAGTTGGCACATCGCGTCATCCTGCCCAACCACATGGAGCTCTATACAGACTCTGGGCCTTGAATGTGAATGGTTGGTTCATAGGGGCGTGAATCGACGGACGAATGGCGCCGCCGAAGTTTTATTTCTTTAGGGAGTTGAGGTTCACGACTGGCCGAGAAGTTCGAAGTATCGTTCTCGCGTCATGCCTGCCGTCCGGAGATTGTTCCTGATGATGAACACCGGGATGGCGGCGTATTTCGGAATCACGACGGGCCGGAGGACGCCGGGCCTGGTGAATACCATGTGGTCGCCTTCGATGCGAACACAGCGGAACCCATCAGCCTCGAAGATTTTTCTGAGGGTCTGGGGCTAACCTTTGACATGCTGCGGCGGTAAAGGCACGGAGACTCGCTGGGTCGTGATGAACCTCGGACCTTGAAGCTTGCTCTTGCGTTTCAGGTAGCCAGCTTCTTCGAGGATCTGCTGCAGGGTGCCCATCTTCTCGGCCTCTTCGAGGAAGAGCCGGACTGCCTCTTTCAGATTCTGGAGCGCCCGCTGCTGGGTGCCACCGCAGGAAGACAGGTCGAGTTCGCGCGTGTGGGCGACGAAGGCCCGGCCTTCCTTGAAAATCTGGGTGGTGAATTGAATCTCCATACGCTTTTAGGTTACTTGTTTGATGCACCGGAAGCATAGCAAGCCCGGCCAAAACTGGGGAGTCTAACCGCCGACGCTTCCCCGGGAACGCCGTCTTATGAGTTTCAGGACGCACATCCACGGGTTGCCGACAATACGACCAGGTGAATCGGTGGACTTGACTGCGTCTATCGCTATTCTGAACCGGACACCGCCGCAACGGCTCAAAGTTGGCCGCTGAACACTAGGCCCCGGTGGTCTTGCCTGTGACTTGCCGAAGCTTCGCCACAACTTGGTGCCATTGCCCAAGCTTTCCGAGGGCGTTGATCATAGAGAGGCCCATTTCGGTCAGCCCGGCATTCTCTTCGGCAGAAAAGCCGGGTGCCGCGACGGGTTTCTTGAGCAACAGAGCATAAAAAGCGACAAAGGAATCTATCATCTCAACGGTCACAGTCACGCAGCGCTCGGAAATGGTTCTCAGCGCATTGATATTAGCTGGTATCTCCTTCGACTTGTTGCGGAAGACCAGCGCGTCGTCAGCGGCATCGCGAAAAAGATACCCGTGAATGACGGTATGCCGCTCTTCCCCGAGGTCTTTGATCGTGCCGATATTGTGCTCGATTCTGGTGGCGTCAATCACATGCAGCGTTCCCGCCGCGATGACAAGGGATTTATATAAATCCAGCTTGTCACTCAGCCCTCTGGTAAGGACCGTCTTGACCGAGTAGAAGCCCCGAAGTTCGGGGCGGGTCAACAAAATCTCGCAGTGATGAGCGATGTGCTCTTCGAGCAACGCGACACGCATCGTGATGAGGCCAATCTCCTCCAGTTCCTCACCGGTACCGAACTCGGAGCGCGCATTGACTCTCGCGATGATCGCTTTCGTCAGAGCTGTAAGACTACGAATTCTACGTTCCTGCTCGTCGCGCAAATTTTCCACGTGCGGGTATTCTACCTAATGCTGCGCCTTCTCCTTCTCCGACTCCACCCAAGCCCGCTCCTGGTCTGCCCATTGGTGTCGCCCCAGTCCCCGAGCAGCGGCGCGATCTCCGAAGCTCCCCGACCTTCCTGCGCCAGTATCCACGCCTGCCATAGCGGCCCAGCACGCAGGCGGAGGCAGGGGTGGGTAATGCCAGCACCGAAAGAACGATAGCCTAAAACCGATCCTTGGAGAATCGCTGCCAATCGGTCTGCGAGTGGCGATTCTCATCCATCCAAGGGAAATCGGCAATGTGGGAATATGCCTGCGCGTCAACCCTGAGAAGCGCCAGCGTGTTCATGCTGGCAAAGTAATTGAAGTTCATTGGTGGTGCCGCTACACGCACCAACGTACCCGTCAGCAGAACATGCCGGCTGACTGGATATGACTGGATAGGTGATCAGCTCCGCATTCGCGAAGCCGATCATCTGACCGCGCTCGCCCTCCATCACGACCGGGTTATCGGAGGCGATCAAACGCCCCTGCGGCGTAATGGAGGTCCCCCAATACCGACGCCGCAGAGTTTCGACGAGGCCATCGATGTCGGAGAAGGCTCGCTGCAAATACCAATCAGTTTCAGCGGTAATACTGTATTCTCCTGATTCAAAGAACCGTTTCATATTCTCGTAGTCGGCGCCAGGCGCATCGGGGTCCATTCCGGCCTCAATTAGGCCAGAACGCCATGTCTCTGGCGTTCTCAATTCCTCCGTCATCCGCTCACGCGTGAACCGTTCCAGCACACCGAGCACAAAAGGCCGGAACCGCGGCACACGCACCCACTGATAAGCAATGAAGTGCAGCAACAAGTCCAGTTCGTCGTCATTCGGTGGCCTGCGTTCCGTATCCAGTGCTCTCAGGACGGGCGCAACCAGCCCTTCCAGCCGGGAGAAAAAAAGCTCGACCGCGACGGGGTCTGGAGCCGGATCGGCGAGCCGGTAGAAGTCTCTGATGTGACCGGCATTAGCCGGAGTCGTTGGCCATTGCCGCTGTCGCGAAAAATCCGTGACCCAAAGCCTGCCATCATTTTCGCCGGTCCCCGTAAACCCGGCCAGCCAACATTGCGGCACATAGTGATGCCTTCGCGGCTCGGCTCCTTGTCTGATCGGCGGCCCCATTGAGCCATTATCGAATCTTGCATAGAATGGCGACACCGGAATAATGAGTTTCTCTGCGCAACAATGAAGTGTGAGGGCAAATCGACCTCTGACAGCGCAGGACTGCGTTTCCGACCCGCGATTCCGACGGGCCCCGGCGTCGCCTCGTACCATCATGTCGAGCGAACGCACCAATAAGCACATCCTCGATACGAGCGCATGGAACGCGCTATTTGATGATGAGAAGCGAGAGGATCTCGTCAGTATTCTTCGGAAGAAAGTGGTCCTGCCTACATCCATCGCTATATCCGAGCTTTCGGCGATCGAGGATTCTGCTCGCCGGATATCTATACTCCAGCTGGTCAAAATGCTCGGGCGCGACAATCGGCCTCTCGCCACGCCTAATCAGATCATCATCATGGCCTGTCAGGGATATTCCCGCCGTGACGCCCAGATCACGCTGAATGCCGGAAATGACGCGGAAGGCGCGTGGATAGCACTCAATAAGCCGGAACTCATCGATAGTGCTGCGCAACGTATATCGCTGAAGTTCAATAAGGAGAGGGAGGATGTCTTCAGGACTTGGCACGAAGGATTGCGCGGAAACCTTCAACCTGTTTTCCGCAACGGAACATCGCGCCCGCGCTCAATTGGTGCCCTGATTCGTCACTACGCCAAGGACGACAAATTCCTGTATGGGGCGATTAGCCCCTTGTATAAGCGGGCCACAAGGAAGACGCTACCCCGAAACGAACTCTGGCCGCTCATCAACTCGCTACCTTACTGGCAGCCTTTCCTCGCGGCGCAGGCATGTGCAATCTATCAGCGTGCCGTGCAGCAGCAGGGCTACAGCTACAACAAGAATCCAGGCACGTTGGATCTGTGGTCGGCCACTTATCTTCCTGATTGCAACGTGTTCATCACACGCGATAAGCGCCAACGTCGGGCGTTGAAGATACTCAACATAAGCAACCCTCGACCAGCTCGAATCGTGTCGTACGGTGAATGGCGTGAATCGGTGCTGGGGTGATGCAATGACAGCGCCCTTATGAGCGACGCTAAAATGGGCGTTCAGTAAGAATGAGCGATCTGATCAACACCCTTCGCGCTCGCCGAGAAGAACGTTTCGCTCGCGACGAGGAACTCCGCACTCGCCTGAAGGAATTTGGAGAGTTCCTGCGAGATGCAACCGGTGAACGAGAAATATACGGTACTAGCGAACAATGCACGCTGGAAGATATCGGGCCGGATGAGCACTATTATGGATTTCTGACATTCGACGGCTCGCTCAAGATAGCGTATCGCAGTTCGGAAGACGACTTAAGTGACGCAGAAAACGGCTTCGAGTTCACGTACACTCCCAAGGATCTAGACAAATGCGATCCAGCTTGGCTCCGGGCCGTCACCGTTGATCGGGTAATGAATTCGCTGGCATCGAACTTAATCGCCAAATTTGATGCCGACATTTCAGAGACGCAAAGAAGCATTCGTGTGGTGGAAACAGCGGCAAATCTTCCCCATCGCGAACTCGAAGTCGGCATCGTGGATGTAGCGACCAAACTTGGTTACGCGAAGGTACTTGAGCAATGGCAGAAGGCGCAATCCGCCCTCGCGGTTGACGCAGGTGAGGCTATTGCGCGGGCGTCGCAACTCATAGAAACGCTCTGCAAACATATTCTGGAGTCGACTAATCAGGCCGTTCCCCACGGGACACCGGACTTGCAGGGTCTATACAGGGCGGCCTCCGGGGTGCTCGCGCTCAGCCCCGATTGTCGAACTTCCGAGGCCCTCACCAGAATGGGCTCGGGATTCATAACTTTGATTCTCGCCATAGGCACTCTTCGCAACCACGCAAGTATTGCCCATGGATCAACATCGAGCAGCGTGCCTGTAACCTTCTCTGAGGCTCGGCTTGCCGTGAATTCCGCCGGCGTACTGGCAACTTTCCTGATGGATGCGATGGTGGCCAAAACACAGGCTGGCACATAGTCTCGGGCACAAAAAACCCGCTCCACCCGAAGGTGAAGCGAGGCCAGTAATAGCCAGAACGTAATCATTGCGCCGTGCGCGATCTCGAATTAAACCGCCTCCACCCGCGAGCCTTCCTGCCCACATCGTTGTGAACCAGAATCTGCCGCTCGGTGCCGGGCGTCAGGACACGATAGACGTACAGGCGAGCCGAGCTGATTAGTACTGTTAAGTCGCTTATCGTCGCGAATCAGCACGATTCGTTCACATGTCCGTAAAACGCCCATTCCGCCGATATGAATCCACCCGACGCCCCGTGAAGTCCTTAGGGTTGGGAAGCGTTGTGTGCCTATGTTGTCGATGGTTGCATTGGGGGAAACGCCGCAAGCATTTGTGCCGTTCGGGGGATCAAGCGGGCGCGCGACTTGGGGAGTTGAGGCGGATAACGCCGGTTCGCCTCCGGTCGGCAGAGCGGGGCCGAACAACCCTCGAAGTCAGGCGCGGGGGATTGCTGCCCTCCGGCCTAACTTTATTCCCGGTCTGGAGCGGTACGCGACAGCCGGGGGTGGGTGTGCGTGTGAAGAAGGCGACCTAATCTCCAACCTCGAATTTGTAAAGCGATCATTCGGCCGCTGGCACTTCATCACCACGCCGCAATGGAACACCGATACCCAGCGTATCCATGAGTGGCTTCCCGTTCGGCAACAACTACTGAGGGGATTTTGCGCTCTAATGAGCCGCCGGCGGGCTCACCACGGAACTGGTGTTGATGTGGAATCTCTGAAAATTACTGTTCCGTAACGTAATGTTCTTGCGTATGCCCGAAAACACCACCCGCGCTTCCAGATGCAGCGTCGCTACCGAAGGAAACCAGATCTCGTCGTTCACACGCACCTGATCCAGACTGAAATTCGATCCCTCATGCAGTGACCCGAGAATTCCTCCGCCCACCCGAAATCCCTGATCCAGCCGCCCTTCGAAGCGCATGATCGAGTGCGTCGCTTCGTCGATCCAGATGGTTCCGCTCACCTTCTGCATCACCTTCTCTTCCATCTTCTTTGGTTTCGCGGCGGGGTCGCGCTCGAAGTTGCAGATGGTAACCGCCCGGCCATTCAGTTGCCCATGCCGCGGGTTCGTCAGACGCATGATGCGCAGAAAACTGTTCATAACCGCCTCGGCATCGTCATCCGCGTCCGGATCCTTGTCGTCTTTGCTCTGCGCCTTTTTTACGTCTTTCTCGATTTGTACGAGTTCCTGGCGCTGCTCCGGTTCAGAGAGCGGTTTGCCTTCCCGGCTGATCAGCCTCCGGATGCGTTGCTGCCCGACATAGGTAACGTCGAATTCCGCGAACTTATGCTGTTTGACGTTGCCTTTGTTATCGAGAATATCTTCTTCCTGTTTCTCGTTAAACGTATAATCGCGCCGCAGGATATCGAGTTTCTTCTGCTGCCGCAAAGTGTCGCGCAGCAGTTCAGTGAGGTCGGACGAACCGGACGTAGCCAGCGGCGCCGGCATCAGGAACGCCAGCAACAGTATCAGTCCGGTCATATCGCAATCCTACCTTTTCACAGGACGCTTCGTTCGTCGCCGCGTTTCAGCCTGAAAATCATTTTTGACTCAGGCCGCCATCTACAGCCATTATCTGACCTGTAATAAACCGCGAACTACTCAGGAAGAATGCCACCGCTTCCGCCACTTCGTCTCCCGTTCCGGCACGGCCGGCTGGTGTCGCGGCTACCAAACGCTCAATGCGATCGTCGGTCTTATCGTACGGAATCACCCCAGGCGCAACGCTGTTGACCGCTATATGTGGGGCCCATGCTTTGGCCAGCGCGCGCGTCAGCATCACCACCCCGGCCTTCGACGCGCAGTAGTGGGCGTGTTCCTGCCAGGGACGCAACGCTCCCAGCGAACTGATGTTGACTATGTGACCACCACCGCCCGCCAGCATCAGCCGCGCCGCCGCCTGAGCGCAGAAGAACACGGATTTCAGATTCACCGAATGGATGAAATCCCAGTCGGCTTCTTCGATCTGTAAAGGGTCAATCCGCGTGAAACGAGCCGCATTGTTCACCAGACCGTCCAGCTTTCCGAAGTGCGCATGAACCCGATCGAACAGGGCGCGAATCTCAGCTACGCTTTCCAGATTGGCCTGGAAGACCGGAGCATCGCCACACTCCGCGGCCGTCTGGCGCGCAGCGGATTCGGAATTGCCGTAATGAATCGCCACACGGGCGCCTTCGTCAGCCAGCCGCAGAGCGATGGAGCGGCCGATACGTTTCGCTCCGCCGGTAATCAGAATGACTTTGCCCTGCAGATTTTCGCTCATGATTTTCCACTCATGATAAGGGCGGCTCGGCAGCCACCGCATCCGCTTCCTGCTGCTTCTCCTCGATTTCTGTAACGGCCTGCGGTGGAGGTTCGGGTAACCGGCCTGTCATGTTGGCCCATAACCAGAATACGGCGGTCAATGAACTGGCAACGCCCGCTACCGCGCCGATCTGCTGCGGCGTGAAGCGGATGGTCGCAGCGCCGGCAGCCATCATCGAGATCATCATGGTCGACCACGTGAGCGATTCGAGAGTAGCGAAAACGCGTCCGCGAAAACGGTCTTCCACATGCCGTAGAAGCTGCGAGAAATTCATTACGGAACTGACCGCCACCGCGGCGCGCGAGAGAGCGATGAAGACGCAAGCCAGCGCAATAGTCGGCATCTGGCTGAACAGAATGTAAGCCCCGCCGTGAATCACATATACGATCGCAATGGTGCGCTTATAGGCCTTGAAGCTGAGTGTGCGCCCCAGCCGGTAACCGATCGCCCCGCCGATCAGCAGCCCCACGCCCGCAAATCCCCAGATGACGCCGATGCCGAGAGCGCCCGCGTGATACACGTTTTCGCCAAACAGACTGAACAGAATCTGCGCTGCCCCGCCCCCACTGGCCCATCCGACGCTGACCATCATGATGCCGGTGATGAGGGGCGTCGATCGTATATAGCGCAAGCCATCGGCGTAACTCCGCAGCGCTCTCGTCTGGACTGCACCGGCTTTTCTTGCCACGCGAAATCCACCCGCATGCCGCAGCTGGCTGATGCAAAGCGCGGAGATGATGAACGAAAGCGAATTAAAACTGAAGGCGATCCCGTAGCCGAAGTGCGTGCCCACCGCACCCAGAAACGCACCGATGGTCAGACTGGCCCATGACGTGGTCTGCGTCATCGTGTTGGCCGTATGCAGTTCTTCGGGCGTGGCGATGGCGGGCAGGATCGACGAGCGTCCGCTGGTGAAGAACGGCGATGCGAACATCAGCACGGCGCTCAGCGCATAAAGCAGCCATTCACTGGTCTGGTTCACGCACAGCAGAAAGCCGATGGCGATCACGGCCCGGATCAGGTCGCTCGCGATCATCACGCGACGGCGATCCACCCGATCCAGCAATACGCCCGCGATAGGGCCAGCCGCCAGCATGGGCACCGCGCGTGCCAGAAACACCCCGGTCACCACCAGCCCAGGATTGTGATGCGTCATCGCCAGGCTCAGCACGGCGATGTTGTTGAAGTGGTCGCCGACTTCGCTGACCAGCTGCCCGCACCACGTGTACCGGTAGTTCCGGTTGTCGCGGAGCAGTTGTGTAAACGCGCTCACGAGGCCCCGGCCTCATCTGGCACTACCGCCCGCCGCACCGTGAGACTGTCGACATAGTTGATATCGATGGCATAGCCGAAGCCCGGCTCATCGGACGCAGGCATAGTGCCCCGTGGCGTGATTTCAGCGGCAGGAAGAACGATGTCGCGCTCCCAATAACGGCTGCTTGCGGCAATGTCTCCCGGCAAGACGAAGTTGGGTAGAGTCGAGAGCGCAATGTTGTGTCCCCGGCCAATACCCGATTCGAGCATGCCGCCGCACCACACCGGCATCGCCGCTCGCTGGCAGATGTCGTGAATGAGCTTCGCTTCGGTAAAGCCGCCGACGCGCCCCAGCTTGATGTTGATTACGCGACAGGCTTTTAGCGCAATTGCCTGCTCCGCATGACGCGCGCTATGGATGGATTCGTCCAGACAGACAGGCGTTTCGAGACGTGACTGAAGAGCCGCATGGTCGATCAGATCGTCGTGCGCCAGCGGTTGCTCAATCATCATCAGGTAATACTCGTCGAGTTGGCGGAGCAGTTTGGCGTCGTCCAGAGTATAGGCGGCGTTCGCATCCACCATGAGCTTGATGGCAGGAAACCGCTCGCGGACCTGACGGACTATATCGACGTCTTTACCTCGACTGATTTTGATTTTGATGCGCTGATAGCCGGCGGCCAGTTCGGCTTCGATTTTTCGTATCAGTTCTTCGACAGACTCCTGAATTCCAATCGACACGCCGCAGGGAATTTCCAGCCGCGCGCCGCCGCCGATCTGCTTCCACAAAGGGTTTCCGTTTTGCCGAGCTTCCAGATCCCAAATAGCAGCTTCCACGCCGCCGCGCGCCATGTTGTGGCCCCGGATGTGGCGAGTGAGCGCATCCACGTCTGACGCGCCGTCGAGTTCTTGCCCGATAATCAGCGGCGCTACATAATCCTGTGCGATCAACCACGCCGATTCTGTCCATTCTTCGTTGTAGAACGGGTCTTCGAGCGCGGTGATTTCACCCCAGCCGGAAACGCCTTCACCGATGGCTTCGACGATGATGATCTGCCGTTCGCGTATGAGCCCGAAGCTGGTTTCGAAGGGTTCGAGCAGCGGCATTTGAATCTGCCGCAGAACGATGCGCTCAACTTTCAAGCGGCCGCTCCCAACAAATACGTTCCCTCAGCGGACGTCAAGTCGAGTCCCGTAACGGTCAAGCCGCTTCGGAAAGCCGCTTCGAATTCCATGGCCACGCGATCCTGAATTTCCTGGGCACGCTGAGAATCGGTACGCCTGATTACCCCAATATCGGCAGGCACCTCAATTCGGCGCTGTATTTCCCCTGGCACCGATTCTCCTCGAAGGACCGCTTTCACACGCGCCGAATCGAGACGCCACTCCGCCACGCAGCGGTCGGACCGTAAGCCGCCAGAGACGGCATCGAAGCAGCTTCCATACTGATTGCGGACATAACTGCTCACCGTTGCCCCCAGGCGCTCGATATTGAAATGCGCGTTGCCGAGTTGCAGCGGATCGAAGGTCCATTCGACGAAGCCGATTCCGCGCTGCAAAGCATCTTCACGTTGAAGCATTTTCAGCTGAAACGCGATGCCACGGCCACGGAATTCCGGTACTACTCCCAGCATGTGGCTATGCAGAAACGGTTGGCCTGTTGCACTCACGCCAGGCACAGCCAAACAAAAAGCCACCATTCGATCCCGATCGTAAGCACCGAAGATCTGCCCGCCGATCCGCGCGGCAACGAAGAAAAAGCGCACGGGGATCGCATTGCTGTCGTCAAAATTCCAGATTGATTTCTGCAGTGCGACGGCTTCCCGAAACTCTTCCTCCCGGGATAGCGCGGCAATGCGGATTTCCGAAGCGGCAGAAGACGCCTTTAAAGCAGGCCTCAAAGCTTGGCCTCCTGCCAGAGCGCCTCCAGTTCATCGATAGGCGTGCCCGCCACCGTTTTCCCCTGCGCGGAAAGACGCCGTTCCACATGAGCGAACCGCTGCCGGAATTTAGCATTGGTGCGCCGGAGTGCCTGTTCCGGGTCCACTTTCACGAAGCGCGCGAGGTTCACCATCACGAAGAGCAGATCGCCCAGCTCATCTTCAATCTGGTCCTGATCGCCGCGTTCGCAGGCTTCGGCAAATTCCTGGCGTTCTTCGTCCAGCTTTTCGAGAACGCCGCCGATGCCGTTCCAATCGAAGCCGGCGCGCGAAGCCCGGGAAGTAATTTGTTGCGCTTCCACCAGGGCGGGCATGGCGCGCGTCACGCTGGAGAGCAGACCGTCGGCTTTCTCCCCGCCCCTTTGCTTGCGCTCTTCGGCTTTGATCTGGTCCCAACGCTTCAGAACTTCACCGCCGGTGTTCGCGGTTTCGTCGGCGAAAACATGGGGATGGCGGCGGACTAACTTTTCGTTGATCGCATCCAGGCAGTCGTTTATGTTGAACAGCCCCTGCTCGGATGCCATCTGCGCGAAAAAGACGGCCTGCAGCATGAAATCGCCCAGTTCGGCGGCCAGTTCATCCCAGTCGCGGCGGTCGATTGCGTCCAATACTTCGTAGGTTTCTTCCAGCGTATAAGGCTTGATGGAATCGAAGGTTTGTTCACGATCCCACGGACATCCGCCGGGTGCACGTAGCCGCGCCATAATCTCGACGAGGCGCTGGAATCCGGCGTTTGATGGAATCGATGGAATCGAAGCTTCAGCGGCAATATTTGACTCATTGGATGAAGACATAGGCGGATAGCGCAGGCCTCGTCCCATGCTTTCCGGCCTGCAATTCAGTTTAATCGACCCGGCATTTCCGGAGGGCGGAAGAACGCGTATCCGGTTGTAGACTGAGGGGCATGAGCGAACGGGACCCGCGCTTAACTTCAGACGATGCCGCTTAAGATCACGGTGCTCGGTTCGGGCACCAGTTCGGGAGTTCCTACAATCGGTTGCGTATGCGCTGTATGCAAGTCGGCTGACGCGCGCGACAACCGCCTGCGGCCCTCGATTCTGATTACACACGAAGGCCGCAACATTGTCATCGACACGACGCCGGACTTCCGCGCTCAGGTGCTGCGCGCCGGTGTCACTCATCTCGATGCGATCGTCTACACGCATGCCCACGCGGACCACATCATGGGGCTCGACGACATTCGTCCGTTCAATTACCACCAGGGCGGGCCGATTCCGATCTATGTTTCGCCCACCGCATTCGCCACCATCGAGCGAGTCTTCGATTATGTTTTCCGCCCGAAAGCGCGAGCCACAACAATTCCAAAAGTGTCGGTGAATTTAATTTCCGATGACCCATTCGAAGCCGCCGGCCTGAGGCTCGAACCCATCCCCCTGATCCACGGCCATGAAACCATCTACGGATACCGTTTCGGCAACGCGGCTTATCTGACGGACCACAGTTCCATACCGGCTTCGTCGCTTGATAAGCTGCACGGACTCGATGTGCTGTTTCTCGATGCCCTGCGGCACCGTCCCCACCCCACTCATTCCACCGTATCGGATGCCATCGCGACAGTGAACAAACTCAAACCGCGCCGGACTTTCCTCACCCACATTTGTCACGACTTGGGACACAAGGTCACCGAGGAAGCTTTGCCGGAAGGCGTCTTCATGGCCTACGACGGCCTCGAAATCGACGTAGCTGACAACGGGCCGGAATGAGAATCTTTCGATCGATGGCCGAAATTCCCGCGGGGTTCGGCCCTTCCGCCGTAACCATTGGCAACTTCGACGGCATGCACTGGGGCCACCGCCAGATCATGCGGCGAACTGTCACCGTATCCAAAGCCCAGGCGCTCGTGCCGGTGGTACTTACGTTTGATCCGCACCCTGCGGCTGTACTGGCGCCGGAACGCGCGCCGAAGCTGATTATGACGATCGATCAGCGGCTGCGCGCCATGCAGGCCGAAGGTATAGAGGCCGTCTTCCTGCTTCCCTTCTCCGTCGAATTCGCCCGGCAATCGGCCGAGCAGTTTGCCCAGGAAGTGCTCCACAACACGTTGGATGCACGGGTCGTGCTGGTGGGCGAAGACTTCCGCTTCGGGTATAAACAGGCCGGTACTATCGATACGCTGCGTGCGCTCGGCGCGCAGATGAACTTCACGATGGAAGCCATCGCTCCCATACTGCGGCGCGGCCAAAGAATCAGCAGCAGCGCCATCCGGAGCCTGATTGCAGAAGGGCGTGTTTCGCGCGCCTGTCGAATGCTGGGCGCTCCGCTGGCGCTCGAAGGAAACGTAGTGCGCGGCCAGGGCATCGGCGCCAGACAAACGGTACCGACGCTCAATCTGGCGGTCGAAAGCGGCGTTTTACCGGGACACGGCGTCTATGTGACGACCACAAGCGATCTCGAGTCCCCCCGGCGCTGGCGATCCATAACCAATGTCGGGGTCCGGCCGACATTCAACGGAGATGATCTGACGGTCGAAACTTTCCTGCTGGAACCATTGACCGGAGAGTCACCGAAACGTATAGAAGTGAGATTCCTCAGTTACATCCGGTCAGAAGTACGATTCGATACACCCGAAGCACTGAAGGCGCGGATTATGAAGGACATCGCGTTGGCGGGCCGGGTCCACCGTCGCCTCGCAAAGTATGGCGTGGGATAATTTGGTTTCCGTTCGATGAAAATTTGGGAGGTGTTATAAGTGGCTTTGTCCGCAGGTAAAGTGCAGCACATGAATGCGCTTTCGAATGACAAAGGTGTAATTGCCGCTGCTGCCATGGATCAGCGCGGTAGTCTCTCCAAGTCACTCGCGACCGCGAAGGGCGTGTCTCAAAAGGACATAACCGATGAGATGATGCAGGAGTTCAAAACCGCGGTCTCGCGGGTTCTCACTCCTCATGCCAGTGCCATTCTCCTCGACCCGGAGTGGGGATTGCCCGCCGCCAAAGCGCGCGCGAAGAATGCCGGATTGCTGCTGGCCTATGAGAACAGCGGCTACGACAACACCCAGCCCGGCCGCCTGCCCGATCTTCTGCCGCATGTTTCCGTGAAGCGGATCAAAGAAGATATGGGCGCGGATGCTGTCAAAATTCTCATCTATTACTCACCGTTCGACGACCCCAAAGTGAACGACATCAAACATGCGTTCATCGAGCGGATCGGCGCCGAGTGTGACACCTATGAGATTCCTTTCTTCCTCGAGTTCGTCGGCTACGATCCGAAGGGCGGCGATGAGAAAGGGCTCGAATACGCGAAGCTGAAACCGAAGATTGTGACCGGCGCTATGGAGGAGTTCTCCAAGCCTCAGTATCGCGTGGATGTGCTGAAAGTCGAAGTGCCGATCAACGCCAACTACGTTGAAGGCAGTAGTGTTTACAAGGGTCAAAAGGCATACTCGCGCGCCGAAGCGCTGGATCATTTCCGGAGCGCGGCGGCAGTTGCTAAGAAGCCTTTCATCTATCTGAGTGCGGGTGTGAGCAACCCGCAGTTTATTGAGTCGCTCGCCATGGCCGCGGAGAGCGGCACGGATTATTCGGGTGTCCTCTGCGGCCGCGCCACGTGGAAGGACGGTATGCCTATTTATGCAACCCAGGGGTTGAAAGCTCTTGAAGACTGGCTTTCAACGGAAGGCGTGAAAAACATCGAAGCCGTCAACCAGGCGATTACTTCCGCGAAATCCTGGAAGCTGAAAGCAGGGCTGGCCGCCACAGCCTGAAACTATGCCAACCACATCTACTATCCAAAAACGAAACCCCGCCGTTCCCCTGTCCAGCAACGAGCACCTCCAGAAATGGGTCGAAAAGACAGCCAAGCTGACCAAGCCTGCCGCGATTCATTGGGTGGATGGCTCCTTTGAGGAGTACCAGGAATTGTGCGATCAGATGGTCGCCGCCGGAACCTTCGTCAAACTGAACGAAAAGCTCTGGCCCGGCTGTTACTACGCACGCTCGGATGCCAACGATGTCGCCCGTGTCGAAGACCGGACGTTCATTTGTTCGCTCTCGAAAGACGGAGCCGGTCCCACCAACAACTGGGAAAATCCGCATGAGATGCGCCGCAAGCTCAAAGGGCTTTTCGACGGTTGCATGGCGGGCCGCACGATGTATGTGCTGCCGTTCAGCATGGGTCCGATCGGTTCGCCCATGTCGCAACTCGGCGTACAGCTGACCGACTCGCCTTACGTCGTCGTCAACATGCGCATTATGGCGCGCATCGGCCTGCAAGTCATTGCCGAGATCGATAAAGACGAAAAGCGGGTTGTGCCGTGTATCCACTCTGTCGGAGCGCCTCTGAGCGCCGGCCAGGCGGATGTGACGTGGCCCTGCAACAAAGAAAAGTACATCGTCCACTTCCCCGAGACGCGCGAGATCTGGTCATTCGGATCCGGCTACGGTGGCAACGCCCTGCTGGGTAAAAAGTGCTTTGCGCTGCGCATCGCTTCCAACATCGCCCGCGATGAAGGCTGGATGGCGGAGCACATGCTCATCCTCGGCGTGGAAGATCCGAAGGGGCAGAAGACTTACGTGGCGGCGGCATTCCCCAGCGCCTGCGGTAAGACCAACTTCGCCATGCTGATTCCGCCAAAGGGTTTCGATGGCTGGAAAGTCTGGACCGTTGGCGACGACATCGCCTGGATCAAGCCGGACGAAAACGGCTTCCTGCGCGCCATCAATCCGGAATACGGCTTCTTCGGTGTAGCTCCCGGAACTTCGGAAGACACCAATCCGAACGCGATGGCTGCGCTGTCGAAGAACACCATCTTCACCAACGTCGCGCTCACACCCGAAGGCGGCGTCTGGTGGGAAGGCATGACGGATAATCCGCCGGCCGAATGTCTCGACTGGCAGGGTAATCAGTGGACCCCCGAGATCGCGAAGGCGACCGGAGCCAAGGCTGCTCATCCCAATTCCCGCTTCACCGCGCCTGCCTCGCAATGCCCGACGATCGACCCGGCCTGGGAAGACCCGGCGGGTGTGCCGATCAGCGCGTTTATCTTCGGCGGCCGCCGCGCCACGACAATGCCTCTGGTTTATCAGGCATTCAACTGGAGCGCGGGCGTCTATACCGGCGCCACCATGGGTTCGGAAACCACTGCCGCAGCCGCCGGCGCGGTCGGTAAGGTTCGCCGCGACCCGATGGCCATGCTGCCCTTCTGCGGTTATCACATGGGCGATTATTTCCGCCACTGGATCAAGATCCAGCGCAGCCTGAGCGCAACGCCTCGCATTTTCCACGTCAACTGGTTCCGCAAAGACGAGAACGGCAAGTTTATCTGGCCGGGCTTCCGCGAAAACATGCGCGTGCTGAAGTGGATCGTCGATCGCGCGCAGGGTCGTGCCCGCGGTAAGGAATCGCCGATCGGCTGGGTGCCTCGCTACGAGGACATCGAGTGGACCGGTATGGACTTCCCGAAGGAGCGGTTTGAAAAGCTTCAGGCGTTCGACCGCGAGGCCTGGCGCAAGGAAGTGATCGGACACGAAGAGCTCTTCATTGAGTTGCACGATCACCTGCCGCCGGAGATCGTTTACGAGCGCGAACTGCTGATCTGCCGTATCTGATCCGCCGAATACCGCAGTGGTAAGGGAAGAGCCTGTGTCACAAGACGCAGGCTCTTTTTCTTTGCATTGAAAACACAGGACTTTATTCAGGCACTCGCCGTGCTCAATTTGAATCAAATGCGGTTTAAAGCCCAGCCCTGTCTGCTGGCACTTGCCATGGGGATGGTCGTGTGCAGCTTCGCCCTCGGGAGCTCGATCGACGAACTGTCGTGGGTGCCCCTCGACCATCCCGCTATCAAATACTGGGGCGACGCCGACGACCCCGTCGCGCGCCTGGAGAAGAAGCTTGAGGCCGGAACCGCGCATCTTGATTTCGCTCAGGATGGCCGCGGCTATCTGGCCAGTCTGCTGAAGAACCTCGACGTAAACCCCGATTCGCAGATGCTGGTGTTCTCAAAAACCAGCTTCCAGGCGGCACGGATTTCGCCCACTACACCCCGCGCCCTTTACTTCAACGACAATGTGGCGGTCGGTTTCGTCCAGCAAGGCGATGTGCTGGAACTGGCAGCGCTCGATCCAAAGCAGGGCGAGATGTTCTACACGCTCGACATCCATAAAACAGACAAGCCGGGTTTCGCGCGCCGCGATGTCTGCATTCAGTGCCATGCCAGCCCGGGGACGCTCGGCGTGCCGGGCATCCTGGTAAGTTCGGTCTATCCGGATTCGAGCGGGCAGCCGAATCTGCGCGCAGGCGATGTCGCGACAGACGATCGCAGCCCGATCGATCAACGCTGGGTTGGCTGGTTCGTAACCGGCAAATCCGGCTTCCAGCAGCACATGGGCAATGCGGTCGTTCACGATCAGCGATGGCCGCAGGTTCTGGACCGCGATGGCACGCAAAACCTGACGTCGCTGAGGACGAAAGTATCCACCGCGCCTTACCTGCTTCCAACCAGCGACATTGTGGCGCTGATGACGCTGGAACATCAGACCCGGATGACGGATCTGATGATCCGCACCGGTTGGGATACAAGAATTGCGCAGCAAACCGGCAAGATGGACGATCCGGCAACAAAAGCGAAGATCGACGGCGACATCCAGGAACTTGTGACGTACATGCTGTTCGGGGATGAAGCGCGGCTCGAAGATCCGATTGAGGGCGTCTCCTTGTTCACGCAGACGTTTCCCGAACGAGGCCCCCGCGACAGCAAAGGGCGGTCGTTACGCGACTTCGATCTGAAGACCCGGATGTTCCGCTATCCGCTGAGTTACATGATTTACAGCGAAGCGTTCGATGGCATGCCGGAGTACGATCGGGAGCGAATCTGGCAGCGTGTCTACCAGGTTCTTAATGGACGGGACAGCAGTAAGAAGTTCGCGCGGCTCTCGGCTGAAGACCGGCAAGCCATTCTCGAAATTGTTCGCGACACTAAGTCCAACGTGCCCGTTTACTGGAAGTAAGAGATGGCCACACGCCTGCATGTTGCCTGCAGTGAGGCAACATACGCATGGCAAAGCTTTCCTTGACCGCACTACTTCTGATGGCCGGTTCGATTGGATCCGCCCAACAGGTACTGATTCTCACCAGCGGCGTCCAGGTCCAGGGCAAGTACGCCGGCGGTGACGCGAATACGATCGATTTCCTCGACCAACACGGGGACCGGCACAGCTATCCGACGTACGACATCAAAGACCTTGTGTTCAATCTGCCGGCGGCTTCGTTCGATGCGAAAGACTATCCGGACAAAGATGTCGAACCGGCAGTCGGCTGGGTGCGCTATAAGATGCTGCCCGCCGGGACGGAGATTACTGTCGCAACCACTCAGGCAGTAGATACCGTGAATATTGGCAAGGACGAACCGTATCTCGGCTCCATCAATGAGGACGTCCGCGACTCGACAGGGAACGTCGTGATTCCGAAGGGCTCTGCAGCACATCTCGTCTTCCCCCATGGAGACGATCAGGGAAAGATCATCCTGCGCTCGGTCAGTCTGAACGGGCAGCGGTATCTGCTGGGAGCAGTTGCATCCGCAGGCAACCCTCCGGGGACCCAGTTAGTTACTCGCAGCAACGAACCGAAAGTAGCTCCGGCTACGGTGCTGCGGTTTCGACTGGATCAGCCGGTTTATCTTTACCAGTAAAAAAAGGCAGGCGGAACCGCCTGCCCCACCTGTTTACAGGGCGATTTTGCCGTTGCTGTCGCCCATCTGTTCCTTCTCGATACCAGCCAAAGCGAGGACGCTGACCAGCGCATTGCCGATCGACGTGTGCTTTTCGCCGGCGATGTGTTTGCCGCCGGTGAGTTGACCACAGGCTCCGCCACCGACGAGGATCGAAATCGGATCGTGGCTGTGGACGTTGCCGTCGCCCATACCGCTGCCATACATGAACACGGTGTGGTCGAGGAGCGAACCATCGCCGTCACGTGTCGCATCCAGCCTCGCGAGGAAGTAGTTAAAGAGCTGGACGTGGTAGGTGTTGATCTTCTGATGCTTCTCCATCTGCACCGGGTTGTACTGGTGGTGCGAAACGGAGTGATGCTGATCCGCAACACCGATCTGCGGATAGGTGCGGCTGTTCAATTCGCGCGACATCATGAAGGTGGTCACGCGGGTGATGTCAGCCTGGAACGCAACGGTCTGCAGGTCAAACATGAGCTTCACGTGATCTTCGTAGACGGCGGGAACATCGACAGGAGCCTGCGGCACGGCAAGCGCTTCATCCTGGTTGCGTTTTTCCATCTGCCCAATGCGGCGTTCGATTTCGCGGAGGTTGTCGAGGTAATCGCTGATGCGGGTCTTATCCTGGCCACCGACTTTGCTCTGCAGTTTTGCGGCAGCGCCGGTGATGGAATCGAGGAGACTGCGGTCTTCCTGGAGACGGGCGTAGCGCTCTTTGGCCGAACTGCCATCGCCGAACATGCGTTCAAAAACTACGCGCGGATTGATTTCGGCAGGGAGCGGCGTGGTCGGAGTCGACCATGACATGGTGTTGAGATAGGCGCAGCTACTCGTCCCGTCACAGAGACCGACCATGTTGGAAACATCTTCGATGCCGAGTTCCATGGAAGGCATCGGCGTTTCCTGGCCGATCTTGCGGGCGATCATCTGATCGATGGTGACGTCCGCCTGAACATCTTCACCGGAAGTGTCTTTAATGATGGCGGCGTTCAACCACGTCGCGCTCGAAGAAGCGTGACCGGAGCCAGCCTGCTTGCCCTTGTTTTCGGCCAGGTTGCTGAGGATCGTGAACCGATTGCGGAAAGCTTCGACGGGCTTGAGGATAGGAGTGATCTCATAGTCCGCGCCCGTAGTCTTCGGCACCCACTTGTCAAGAATCACGCCGTGGGGCGTATAGACAAACGCCGCGCGCAATTGAGGCTGAGCGGTGCTCGCCCGGAGGGCGGGAACCATGGACTCGAGGAACGGAAGTGCTACCGTCGCCCCGGCGATGCCACGCAGAAACGAGCGGCGCGGCAGATGTTTTCCAGTGATGATCATGCGGTTCTCCTATCCAGAATTGTCTCTATGCTACTCGAAATATTCACCGAGCGGAAGCGGCAATTCGCTCTCCGGGTACGCTGCCCCCCAGGGCAGCAACAGGCTGTCCGCCTGAGTTTGCGTTCTCAACCGGCTGCGCCACCTTCATCCTCATCTCAAAAGGAGTGCTGGTGACGATACCCATAACGATCGAAGTGAAGCGGTAATCATTGGCCGCGGCGCTGTGCATGATGGTCCTCACGGCCGGCATGTCGTAGTAATCGAGCGAGCGTCCGAGTGCATACATGAGCAGTTTTTCCGCAGCCGTCTGTACAAAGACCTCGCGACGGGCGAGCAGGAAGTTGCGCAGGCCGGCTGCGCCATCGACTTTGGTTCCGTCGAACATGGTGTCGGCGGCATCGATCTTCGAATCGCCATCGCGATTGCGCCAGCGGCCTACGGCGTCGAAGTTTTCGAGTGAAAAGCCGATGGGGTCCATCACCTTATGGCAAGTCGCGCAGAAGGGGTTGGCGCGATGGGCCGACATGCGCTCACGCATGGTCAGCGCTTTGGCATCCTTGTCTTCTTTCAGCGCCGGCACATTAGGCGGCGGTGGAGGAGGTGGTGTGCCAAGAATATTGGTCAGAATCCACTTGCCCCGAGCGACGGGCGAGGTTCGAATCGCAACGGAGGTGAGGGTGAGGATGCTTCCCTGCCCTAACAGACCTTTGCGGGCGTCATCCGTAATCGGCACGCGGCGGAAACGATCGCCATAAATGCCTTCGATGCCATAGTGCCGAGCGAGTCTCTCATTGAGGAACGTGTAATCGGCGGTCAGAAGATCGGAAACCGGACGATCTTCTTTCATCACGCTCTCGAAGAGGAGTTCGGTCTCGCGAACCATGGACTGGCGGAGATTGTCGTCGAAGTCGGGGAAGACATCGGGATCGGGTTCGACCCCACGCAGGTTGCGCAGGAAGAGCCACTGATCGGCGAAGTTCGAAACCAGAGATTCAGCTTTCGGATCGGCCAGCATGCGGCGGACCTGCTGGGTCAGGACCTGCGGATCGTGCAGTTTGCCCTGTTCAGCGAGGGTAGTGAGCTGATCGTCCGGAATTGTGCTCCACAAAAAGAATGACAAACGCGATGCAAGTTCCAGATCGCTGATGCGGTATGGCGTATTGGCCGGCACATTGGCTGGATCGTCTTCCATACGGAACACAAATTCGGGGCCTGAGATCACGCGGCGGATGGCGACTTCAATGCCCTGATCGAAGGTGCCTTTGTTGCGGCCCTTCTGGTAGAAGCTGAGGAGTTCTTCAACGTCGTTATCGGTGGCAGGGCGGCGATAAGCGTGGCTGGCCAGCGACGTCAGAATTTTACGCGCGCAGCCGACTTCGTCTTTCGGCGAATCAGGATGGCAGATAAAGATGCGGCGGCGGCTCGGCGTGTCACCGGGACCAGTCGATTTATAGGGACCGGTGATGGTTGCGTGATCGAGGTGGGGAGCGCCCTTGGTTTCGTTGCTGTCAATGGCGGTACGTTGAAACTGCTGCCAGACTTCCGCAGTTTCGGCGTCCGACTGCCGCAGAAAAGCGACGCCGATGGTGTGCGGGCCCGCTGGGATACGAACGCGGAACGCCATACGCGCGTCGATTTCATCCGACGTCTGCATGCCATTGGCATGAGACCGTTTGTCTTCTTCAGGGCCACCGAAATGTACCAGACGGATGCGGGAACCATCGAGGGTGACTTCGAGGGCACGCTGGAATTCAATTCCGTGAGTGGCGCCGAGGATGGCGCGGGACATTTTGGGTTCGATCCGGTACTCGGCGTTCAGAGGGAAATTGTGGTGAATCAGAATTCCACCAACGGTGCCGAGCGAGAGACCTTCGATGTGGCTGTCCTGAGAAAGATCGGCGCGGGGCCGGTAAGTGGTGGCGATGACTCCCGCGGCTGGGTCACCCACAGCCACTGAACTGATCTTCGCGGAGGCTGCGAGGTAGCGCTCGAGGAGAACGGGCGAGATGGTGAGAACCTGCGCGATGTTGTCGAAACCGTTGGCGGAATCATCGGGCGGCAGGAGCGCGGCGGCATCGTAATCGACACCGAGGACATCTTTCACGGCGGCCTGATATTCGGCCCGGTTCAGGCGATGGATGAGAGTGCGGCCGGGGTTGGGATTCGATGCCGCGGCCTTATCGATAGTCGATTCAAGATAGCCGGCGAAACCGAGCATTTCGGCGTGATCGGGACGCGGCAGACCCTGGGGAGGCATTTCACCGGCGCGGAGCTTACGAACCACTTTTTCCCAGACAGGAGCATCTGCGGAGATATTCGCGAAGTCGCGTTTCTCAAGGACGGTGCCGCCGGTTTTCAGTTTTTCGCTGTGGCAACTGACGCAATACTTGTTGAGCATCGCTTGATAGTCGGCTGCCTGATATTCGGCGGGCGAATCAGCGGCGTACGAGAGGCCTGCGGCCCCCAGTGCAATCGCGAGACATGCGAAAGTGCGCAGGCCGAAGGCCTGCTTCATAAAATGCTGGGTCATTACTGGTTGGCCTGGTTAACTTTTTCTTCGCCGCTCACCTGAGAGATCTTGCCGTCTTCGGCAGGAAGACCCATCAGCTTGCGTAGTAACGCTGCCGTGCTGTAGTGAACATCGAGACGGGCCGCGCCACCGCCGCCACCGGGCGCCGGAGCTCCGGGAAGCTCTTTTCCGTTGAGACCCATGGCGACGTCGAGCGCGGTGCGGCCGCGTTTGTCTGTAGCATCCAGTTTGGCGCCTTTGTCGGCAAGCAATTGAACTACGGCGTCGGAGCCCTTGGCCGCCGCATGATGAAGGGCCGTCATACCAGTGTTGTCCGTCACGCCGATATCGGCGCCATTCTCAAGACATAATTTGACGGCAGCCGCCATCTGATCGTCAGTCGGACCTCCAGTCACGGCTCCGGCACCGCCTCGACCGCCCATACCAGCGGCGGCCAATAGGGGGGTAGATCCGTCTTTCAACACAATTTTGGGATCGGCGCCTTTGGCCAGCAGCAGTTTCATGGTCTCGACGTCGGCCATTTTCGCTGCACGATAAAGCCCCGTGGAGTCAAGCGGTGCGTTCGGCCCGCCGCCCAGAGCTTTCTTGGCGGGCATATTGGCAATCAAAAGCGAATCGGGTTTGGCTCCTTTGGTGAGGAGCTCGGCGATAATGTCACCGGCCTTCAGCTTGTCCTCATGATTTGAAGAAGCGCGGACGACGAGCGCTGTTTTGGCATCGATCGCGGCGGGAAGGGCGCCATCGTTGAGTTCAGACCCATGCTCAATAAGCAGATGGGCCATATCCCAATGAGCATTCTCGATTGCGACCGTTAAAGCAATCAGCTTGCCGGGGTCTTTAATATTCGGGTCCGCCCCGTTGTCGAGAAGAGCCTGTGCCGCTTCGATGGAATTGTCGCGAGCCGCTTCCATCAGGGCGGTAAGACCACCGGCGGGGTAGCTGGAAAATACCGATGCGCCACTCTTGGGCATGTCGACGTAATTCAGGTGCGTGGCCTGTGCATTGACGTCAGCGCCCGCTTTAATCAACATGCGAACTACTTCCGCGTGGTTCTGTCCGGCGGCCCACATGAGCGCCGTTTCGCCATGCCAGCCTTCCTTCGCATTGACCATTGCGCCGTGATCGAGCAGGACTTTCACCGTGGCAGGATTGCCGGTTCGCGAGGCGAGCATGAGAGCGTTGTCACCTTCGGCCAACGTTGTGTTGGGATCGGCACCGGCCTTGAGCACCAGCTCGATAATGGCGGCATCGCCGTTGGTGGCGGCTTCGGTAATAGGAGTGAGGCCGTAGCGGCTGGCTACCTTCGCTCTTGCGCCGGACTTGATGAGGAGGTCGGCGACTTCGAAGTTGTCATTGTGGGCGGCCCAGATCAGAGCCGTCATGCCGTCGGGCTGAACGCCATTCACATCCACCTTCTGTTTGAGCAGTGCGTGGATGGTGGGAAGATCCTGATTCTGGACTGCGTCAGGCATCCTGGTATCAGGCGCGGCGGCAACTAAGCCAAGCGGCAGCAGTATGAATAATCCAGCGATGCTTCTGGCGACAGAGCCCATGTTGACAAGTCTCCTCGATATTGTTACTACCTGACTTGTCAGTAGATCATTATTACTACCCGGTTGCAATGGGATGAATGTACCGATTCGGGTCATTCGAAAAAACGAAGCCAATTGCGAATTAAGTAGTTTATTCATCAGTTTGGTAGAGGGCATTCTTTGGGACTCGTAAATACCGATATCCGGCTTTTTACAAAACGAAGCCAGATCCCGGGGAGCAATACTCTCTCAATCCGTCTGGAGTGTAGCGCACTCGGGACGAGCTAAAGAGCTAAGTTGTTGGCCTGTAAGGGCAAGATTGCTGTCACTGGGTTTGGCGGGGCTGCAAATTCACGCCTAAGGGCCTCGCAGGCGCTTCGAAACGTAGGTCGGCTGTCCAGATCGGTATTCGACCGAAGACTTCACCCAGCCCTAATAGCCGCCCCATTTCCCCGGCGAAAGGCGCTCGGTTGGAAAGAAAGGGATCCAAACCGAGGTAAAGACTGCCTCGTCCAGTACCGCGCGAATCGCGGAAAACAGTTCCGCATCGGGGATGTATGAGCGCTACGCGCGGACTTGTGAAACCGCGGTGCGGTTCGACCAGCAGCCGGAGTCAGCGGTTGAGCTCGATCTGGCAGAAATGTTGGCAATCATTGTTCGCAAGGATGGTCCCAAAAGCCACCCGGCGCGGGCTACTCAATGGATATAGTCCGAAGCAGACGATTCTGTTCTCCCTTTCTGTTCGTGGAGAGTCGTTGCGAATGCTTCGCTGTGGCTTCGGTGGCACTTCTTCGCCTGAATTCTCTGCTTCTCCGGAGAGTGCCTCCGCGCGGTTAACGCGCTTCGTTTTCTCGGTTCGCACTTTTCGTCGCGGCGCAGAAATCGGTCACGAGCTGAACGTTCGCGTTCTCCGCAGCGTTTCGATCCTCGGCACGAAGCGCGGCAGCCCCAACCAGCGCGGCGCTTCCGGAAAGAACGGCCTGCCTGCGTGTCACTTCGTAACAGTGAACGTAATGTCGGCCGGCGTCTGCAGCAGTCCGTCGTGCGCGAGGCATCGAACTACATACGTGCCGGGATCGGTAAACGTGGTCCGCAGTATCCACTTATTATCCTTCGGAACCGGAGGCAGCGTGTAGCCGGTGGCCCACGGGGAACCACCGCGATGATCTTCCCACATTTTGGGTTGGGGCGGCTCGAACGAAACCGCAGGGCCTTCGCCACGATACACGAAACATCCCATCCGCAGTCCTTTTACCGAGAACAGACTGCCGGCACCTTCGTTCGGCGCGCCGCAGTTCTGGGGGCTGGTATCGGCGCCACATATACTGGACGTGTTTCGGCCCGCTGCCGCGGCGGCGCCTGTCTGCACCTGGCCGCGAGTGACCTTCGGATAACCATCATCGGTAACCGTGGCAATGAGAGTGATCGGATCGCCGACTTTCGCGGTGCGATGGTCGTCGCCCTGAATTGAGATGGACGGAGGTTTGTTGCCGGTTGCGGGGGCATCGCCGAAAAATTCGCGTGAGATACCGACATCGTCATGAACGTAGCCGGGCTTAAGCGTCGCATAGGCCTTGTACGTCTTTCCGTGTGAGGTCAGCGTCCAGACCACTTCCTTATCGCCGAAATCTGCCGGAACACGCACCTTGAAGACCCAGCGATTATTACGCGGGAGGAAATGCGCTGGCTGCCCGGCATCCGGTCCGTAAGGCCCGGAGAGGAAATTGTTGGGCCCGACCGAAACATCGGGCTCTTCTTTATAATTCTGATTCAGGTAGCCAAACCAAAGATCGATCGTTCCGTCGTCATTTGGGTGCCAGCCTTCATACGCCGGGATCACGGCCTGACCGCTGTTATAAGTCAGCATGCCGCCATCGACACCGAAATCATGATCGCGGCTTTGCGCGTGCGCTCCGCCAGCGGCGATCAAAGCTAGTGCGGTTGAAGATAACACGATCCAGCCGGAGCTGATATTTTTACGGGACATTTTCGACTGACTCCTGATTTCCTGGCTTCTAAAAATTGCCTGGCCCTTCGGCGCACATGCCCCGAACCAGCGCTTTACCGCCGACCCGGAGCATGTGGTGCCGCATCGACCTGAGGGGAAAATGCGCTTCGTTTTTCGATCCGCTTTTAGTTACCCGCCGGTAGCGCCGCAGGCTTCGGCGCGGCCTCCGCATTGGTCGGCTTCGCCGCCGGTTTCTTAGCCGGAGGCAGATAGCAGGCCGGGCATCCGATCGGATCGTCGTGCGTCAGCGCAAGGAACTCCTTGCGCTTCTGAACGTCCGCCGCATACTGCTCGTCGGTCAGAAACTCAGCAAGGTTGAACACGATGAACATGTTGCTGACCGAGCTGTTGCCGAAGGTGGACAGGTTGCGCGGATCGATGACGTTCGTGTTGGTCGGCGTGTTGTCCGAAATCGCGATCGCGTGGAGGATCGTGCCTTTCGGAATGAGCGGTTCGTAGCCTTCTTCGTACTGATAGTTGCGAACCCAGTTGTGGTCGTAGCCCGCGCAGTTCAGGGTTTCGACAACGCGTCCGTAGATTGCCTGCAGGCACATACGAACGCCCGTGGCGTGCAGGTGGGGCTCATAGTTGATCAGCTTCATCGCCTGCGGCGCCACGAAGTACGCATCCTCACGCTCGTTGGACGTCAGCGGATCGATCTGAATCTCAGTGCGGCCGAACGTGTACGCGCGGAAGTCGCCTGTCGGCTTATAGCCTTTCGGATGCAGCCGCAGACCGATATCGAGGCGGGCATAGCGCTCCGACCCAACCGTTCCCGCAGCGTGCACGTGCATGCTGTCCCAACTCAGGTAGCCATTAGCGGGCAGGAGCTTGCCGGCTTCTTCCGGGAACACATCGCCATTTCGGCCCACTTCGTGAATCGGGAGACGATTGGCGCCTGTGCTGCCTTCGGTGGCGTCGGCATCACCCTCTTCGTCAGGACCGGCAATGCCAACGTTGGCGTGGTGGAAGACGAAGCGTCCGCCGATCGTGGCGCCCGTCACCTTCAGGTCGCTGATTTCCTTGAACTCGGCGGAAGAAGCATAGCGATCTTCGGCGACTCCGATGGGAGTCTTGCCGAAGCTGCCGCCCCAGTCGGAGGCGATCGCGCCGACATAAACCGTCGGAGAGGAAACGATCAAATCCGGCTTACCCAGGCTCCATGTGGTGGGATCCGCGAACGACAGCGCTTTCGGCTCATCGGCCGGATTACCGCGCGGCGCTCCATCGTCCGCCCACTTCGCGATCTTCGCGATCTCTTCGTCGGAAAGCGAAATATTATCCTTCATGTGCTGGATGCCAATGTTCTCCTCGAGGAACCACGGCGGCATCACGCCCCGGGACCATGGAGCAAATTTCAGCGCGGTGCGGCGCTTGATTTCCCTGGCAAACGGCCGGACCTGCTCATAGGTGAGAAGTGACATCGGCGCTACCGAGTTCGGGTTGTGGCAGCGCTGGCAACTGCGCTGCATCATAGGCGCGATGTCTTTGGAATAAGTCACTGGCGCGTCGGCGGCCACGGCCAAGGGTGCGATCACGACGACCGCAGCCACTGCCAAGAGCGCATTCGAAACAGATTTAAACAACATGGAGCCTCCAGAAACGGATTTCTGTCTATGTAAATTTTATGGGGACCGTTGCGCAGTGTCAATCGAATATTGCATTATCGTGCATGTATTTTTGAAACATACGCAGCGGACCCGCCCTGGCGGTCCTCCGCGCTCCTTTGGACCGCCGTCGGGCGCCGCGACCTTCTTACTTTGAGTTTCGGCAGCATTCACTCGGGCTCCGGCTCCCTATAAAGCGGCTCACACCTTTCACTGAGGACTCTACAGCCGTTTGTGCGCTTCGCGCCAAACTACACGGGAGGGTAGAAAGTGCAGACCCGGCGATCACATTTTCGCCAAGGTTTATGACGGAAACGTTGAGACCTTGTTCAACGTGACGGTGTCTCTGGGAGGTCCGCAAGAGTGGCTCCGGGAGATCTCGCAAAAGGCACGACTACGGCGCGCAGCGCTCGCGCCAGGGCGAATGGGAAAAAATCCGCTGATGATGACGAGGATGAAGGCGCCGCCTATGTCTGCCCGATGCATTCCGACTTCACCACGAACAAACCGGGCAAAGTGCACGCGTTGCGGCATGACGCTGGTCGCGACCCACCCTTACGACACCTGCGACTACGATCTCGACTTCCACACTATTCCGGTAAATCCCAAAGCAGGCGAGAACGTGAAGCTGTCTTTCCGGATCATGCACCCCAGAACCGGTGAAGCGATCGAAGACTCGAAGTAGTTCATGAGAAGCGGTAAGACTCTGTTCGTGATCAGCCAGAACATGGAGTCCTTCCAGCACATTCATCCCGTCGAAACACAGGATCAGGGTGGATGTGACGCTTCCGAAGGGCGGATATTATGAGGTCCTGTAGGATTTCCGGCACTGGAACAGAACCTCACGCGGGCTACTTCTTCGGCGCGGTGGCCGGGCTTGCTTTTTCGCAGACTCTGGCGGTAATGCGATCTCCGGCCTGGAGCTTCTTCAGGACGTCAGCGTTGTCGACCTTGCAATCCATAACCATGGTCGGCATCCAGCCTTCCACGTGGCATCAGTTGGCGGCTTCGAACGAGGAAAGACGAATCTGGAAGCTGGAGTCAGTCAGAACGATCACGCGATGGTGGGTATGGCAATCGCGGCAGGTCTTCTCGATTGCTGACTGCGCGACGGCGATACCTTTGTCATTCTTTGCCAGCACGGCCGCGTGCATGTCGGTCGCAGCATTGATCCCGGCCTGAGCCAGCGCGGTGCCGTCATCGCCCTTCTTATCGGTCCAGAAAGCCAGAATCTTTTCGTAATTGGCTTTCAGCTTGTCGGACCCGGCTGCCAGCCCTGCGTAGTCCTTATCGCTGAAGAGTTCGCGCAGCGTCTTCGATCCGGCCTCTGCCTGAACGCGGGCCTCGATATTCGTATCGCGCCCCAGCGCGTTACCGGATCCGGCAGTCAGGTCGACCAGAGAGGCGTTGGAGCGCATGAGGTTCTTGTACTCTTCGCTCGGCTTCGTGGGCTTCTCAACCGCGGCAAAGGCCAGAATCGCCGCCGTCAGAGCGGTCAGTGACAAAACGAACCCATTCCTCATATAAAAAACGCTCTCCAATCCGGCACGCGACTAGCAGTATAGTGCGCTACCGAGCCGAAGCGCAAGGGCAGCACAGTCCGCAATCACGCAAAATAATGCTGCGCGGCTATACAAATTGCCGGCGGATCGGAAGCTGCCGCATGCGCTTTCCTGTAGCCGCAAAAATCGGGTAGTGTCTCAGTTTGAAAAATCTATGCTGTCGGCCCATGTTGGGATTTCCCTCTCGATAGATAGAGGACTGCCACCAACAATAAACAAACGCCCACCAATTCCTGGAAAACGGCTAACGACGACATGAGGACGCCGATTCTCATTTGCCCACGCGCGATCAGCGTAAACGGATAAATCACAGACTGCCTATTAATGGCGCGAGCAATCGAAACGCGCTCTCCCCCGTCCAGCAACTTGGAGACAAGGGGCCAAACGACGACCGCCGCACCTAGCCATACGAGACCGACATCACGTGTGCGTAGATATTGGCGTACCAGAATCACGGCAATAGCAATGTGGAGAAGGACCGCGAAACCCGCAAGAATGTCGAGGGGATTGGCTGGCATGGCATAATCGTATCCCGCCAGCCCGCTCAGGCGCAATGTGACGCAGGTTCAATTTGCCAGGGCGGCGATATCCTCTAAGGACCAAAGCCTATCAGATATCCGCGCCGCCATCGCGGGCGTTATCCGAAGTGTCTTGTGGATTCGCGCAAAGCGGAGCTTCCCTGCGTCGCGGCATTTCTATGGCGTCGGGCTCACTGCCGCGCAAGGCCTGCAGCCTTTGATAAGTCGCTTGCCCGCACGAGAGCCTCAAGTCCAAGCCGGACCGTATCAGTGTCCGTAGTCGCAGCCGAGGCCACTCTGGCATCTTTGAGCAGCTTGTCATCGATGTTCAGAGTTTTCTTCATACATACCAATTTGCCATATGCGCATGGAAGCGGTATGCGGGAGGGCGAGCCCAGCGGGCGTGTGAGTCTCGTCTATTTCAGCGTGCCATCAAGTTCGGCATAGACGCGAGCGATAGCGCGCGGCGCCATCATGTCGCGGATCGACCACGTGTCGAACTCACCGAATCGCGCCTGCATCTCGGCGTCTTTTTCCGGCACACCGGCATCGTGCAGTCGTTTGCCTTCAGCCACCACCGCCTCGAGCGATCTCCGAAACGTATCGAGCTCGGCTTTCAGGATTGCGGGGCTATCCACGAAACCGTGACCGGGGATGTAGGTGGTGACATCCATCGACTGCGCCTTTTTAATCGCCGCAATCCACTCACTGGGGTAGCCGGAAGCGAGCGACGGAAACATGCGGTGCAGGTAGGTCTCGCTCATGAACATGATTTTCTGCGCTGGCAAATAGACAACGAGATCCCCACCTGTGTGACTCCGGCCGCGACATGCGGTACCGCGGTTTACGAGGCCGGAACCGCGCTGCGCGAGAAGCTTCTGGCTCTGGCCGGAGTTGACTCGCCGCAGTTCACGATCAGGGACGGCCATATAGTAATCAAGGCAAGTGGTGACGTGGGCGAGGCCGTGCGGAATCTGGTAACCCGATCGGGCCAGCCCTATGTGGAAGCGAAGGTCACTACCGAAGCCAATGCGGATGCAAAGAAGTTCTCTTCGTATTCATTCGGCGCTCAGTTCGCCGAAGTCCACGTGGATGCCGACCTGGGACAGATATTCGTTGCCCGCATGACGGGAGTCTTCGGGACAGGTAAGATTTTGAACGCAAAGACAGCGCGGAGTCAGTTCATCGGCGGCATGGTGTGGGGAATCAGTCTCGCGCTGCTTGAAAAGACGACCTACGATTCGCGTCTGGGGCGCATCGTCAACAATAATCTGGCCGAGTATCATGTGCCGACAAACGCTGACGTCGGCGACATCGATGTGTCATGGGTAGAGGAACAAGATCTGCATGTCAGCGCTATGGGCGCCAAGGGTATTGGCGAGATCGGTATTACCGGGTCCGCGGCAGCCATCGCCAACGCGATTTATCACGCGACGGGTAAGCGCATTCGTGAAGTTCCGATAACCCCGGACAAGTTGTTATGACCTTACTCAGAGGCATGTAGCCGGGAGCAGGATGACCAAAGTAGCCGTTCTGGACGACTGGCAGGGGGTGGCGCGGGCCAGCGCGGACTGGTCGCCGTTATTGGCACGGGCAGACGTCGTTTTCTTCGCGCGGGCTTTCGACGATGAAGACGATGCCGCCACCAGGCTGGCGGATTTCGAGATTGTCCTGTCGATGCGCGAGCGCACTCCGTTGCCGGCCTCGCTCATCAACCGGTTGCCGAGGCTGCGCATGCTGGGTATAACCGGTGCGCGCAATGCCTCGCTCAACGCTGAGGCCTGCGCCGCGCGGGGCATCGTCGTGTGCAGCACAACCGGCGGCCCTGGCACTGCGGCGGCCCCGGCCGAGTTGGCGCTTGGTCTGCTGCTGGCGGCGGCGCGGGCGATTCCGGCGGCCGACGCGAACATGCGGGCGGGCCGATTTCAGGAAGGCGTGCCGGTCGGAATCAGCCTGGCGGGAAAGACCATCGGGATCATCGGACTTGGCCGTCTCGGGTCGGCCATGGCCAGCTTCTGCCGGGCACTGAACATGACCGTGCTGGCGTGGAGCGAAAACCTGACCCAGGAGAAAGCGCAGGCGGCAGGCGGCACTCTGGTTTCGAAGGAAGACATCCTGTCACGGTCCGATGCGGTGAGCATCCACCTGGTGCTGTCGCCGCGCTCGCGCGGGCTGATCGGCGCCTCTGAGATCGCGAGGATGAAACCGGGAGCGATCCTGATCAATACGTCGCGCGGCCCGATTGTGGACGAGGCGGCGCTGATCGAGGCCGTGGAATCTCGCCGCATCATCGCGGCTCTCGATGTTTATGACCATGAACCGCTGCCGGCGGATCATCCCCTGCGTCATGCGCCCAATACAGTGCTGACGCCGCATCTCGGCTATGGCGTGCGGGAGACATGGGCAGCGCTTTACGGGCAAAGCATCGAGAACGCGCTCGCCTTCCTGGACGGGAAACCCGTGCGGCTGACGAAATCTACTCAGGACTGACGCCAGTCAACCGAACGCGCAGGCCTCGGCGCGACGCGGGTAGAGCTTCGAATCGGGCCGAAAACGGGATATTCTCTTTCGGTTATAGAAATGCTTGAGCTTGTGCGAAGGAGATCCACAATGAAACAAAGCACAACGGACCAGATCAAGGGCAAGGCCCATGAAGTGAAGGGCGCAGTCAAAGAGAAGATTGGTAAAGCTACCAATAGCCCGAATCTCGAAGCCGAAGGTCAGGACGAGAACGTGGCAGGGAAAATTCAGAAAAAAACAGGGCAGATCGAGAAGGTCATCGGCGCTTAACACAAAGAAGGCAAACTGGATTCGCTACTTTTTGTGCCGGCTGCAAATCGTCAAAAGCAGCCTGGAGCGCTGCACAACCGGCTTCCAGGCTGCTTTCATAAGGAGGATCGTCCACGGCACGAAAAGTTTCAGACGTCATGTGGGAGATGCTGGCAAACGCGGGCGTCAAACGCTGTTATGGAATCGTCGGCGATGCGTTGAATCCCGTCATCGATGCGTTGCGGCGCAACGGTAAGATCGAGTTCATCCATGTGCGCCATGAAGAATATGGCGTCTTCGCCGCCGTCGCCGATGCCTACCTGAGCGGCAACCCGGTTGCGGTCTGCGGAACCGCCGGCCCGGGCGTAACACACCTTTTCAACGGACTGATGGACGCACGCAAGGAGGGGGCTCCGATCATAGCCATCGCCGGGGATGTCGAAACCAAACTAATGGACACGTCCGCTCTCGAGGAGCTGAACCCTTACAAGTTTTTCGACACTGCGTGTCTGTATATCGGGCGAGTCGTAAATCCTGAACAGGCGCGGGCGGTTTTCACCACCGCGATTCTGACTGCCGTTATCGACAAAGGACCTACGGTGATCTCGATGCCCGGCGACATCGCGTCCGCAAACGCACCGGACCATTCTTCCTGCGAGGTCACGATTCCCGCTCCGCCCGTGTTTCGCCCAGCCGACGCGGATCTCGACAAACTGGCGGAAATGATCGAGGTTGCGAAAAAGGTGGCGATTTTCGGCGGCGATGGCTGTCGCGACGCGCGCGAGGAGGTCTTACAACTCGCGGCCAAGCTGAAGTCGCCGGTCGGATACTCCTTTCGAGGGAAGCAGTGGCTTGAGTATGACAATCCCTATGCTGTCGGGATGACCGGTCTTCTCGGTTATGGGGGCGCCTACAAGGCTATCCACGATGCGGATCTCGTGCTGCTGCTGGGCACCGATTTTCCGTTTCCGGAATTCCTGCCGGGCGCCGACGTGAAGAAGGTCCAGATCGACAGGAACCCGAAACACATTGGGCGGAGAACAGCCGTTGACCTGGGGCTTGTGGGCGACATTAAGGCGACCGTCACCGCGCTGCTCGTCAAAGTCAGCGAAAAGACCGACAGCCGCTTTCTCGAAAAGCACGTCGCCGAGACCAACTCATTCCATGAACTTCTGCAACACTACGTCGAGAAAGGGCCAGGGATCAAGCCAATCCGTCCGGAATTCCTGGCTGCGACGCTAAGCGAGCTGGCCTCGGACGACGCGATGTTTTTCGCGGATACGGGGACGGCCTGCATATGGATGGCGCGGCATGTAAAGGGCGATAGAAACCGGCGGATTTTCGGCTCGTTTTCCTGGGCGTCGATGGCTAACGCCGCCCCCAACGCCTTCGGAGCACAACTTGCATACCCCGGCCGGCAGACGATTGCGCTGTGCGGCGACGGAGGGTTCACGATGCTCGCCCTCGGCGACCTGCTGACGCAGGTGCAGCGGAAGATGCCGGTGGTTCAGATCATCCTCAACAATGAGTCGCTCGACTTCGTCAATATCGAGATGCAGGAAGCCGGCGTCGTTCCGTTCGGCGTCGATTTCAAGAATCCGAATTTCGCCAGGGTTGCCGAGGCGATGGGGGCGAAGGGCATCCGTATCGAAGATCCGGGCGATGTGAGAGAAGGGCTCTCCGAAGCGCTTGCTCACAGGAGCGGTCCGGTGGTGGTGGATGTTGTGGTCGAGCCCTACGCGTTGTCGCTGCCGTCGCATATTCCCTTCCATGTGGCGGAAGGGTTCACCCTCAGTCTCGCCAAACAGGTATTGGGCGGGAAAATGGACTCGGTTATCAAGACGATCAAACGTAATATCGACCTGGTCTGATACATCATTGCCGGGGATCAGCCGAAGGCGGCTCAAGCAGTGAAACACTTCCGGACCGTAGTGTGGAGCAGCGCATGAGCCGGCTGCTGGGCTGGCTTCAGCACGGGTACTATCTTTTTCTTCTTCACCCAGTTGACTACGGCGTCGCGCTGAAGCGGTCCGATTTTGGGGAAAACGAGTCCCGTGGTGTTGAGCTCGCTGGCCGAGGCCTGGTTGCCTGCTGTGAAATCGGTGGTGGCCACAGTGTATTCGCGGTCCGGCTGGACGGGGTAGCGGTCGGTTATGGATTTTGGCAGCTGACTCCCTTTGAACTTGCCAAGTACGACGTAGTCATCGAACGGCAGTATGTTCCAGATGTCCCGGGCCATCACGCGACCGAGAGGCAGTGTATCCCGAAGATTACCCTGGTTGATCCAGGCGAAATCCGCTCCCGTTTCCTCAGCCATTGCCGTTTCGACCATCGTACGGAGTTCCGGACTGGTGCGAGTCATCGACTTTGTGGATTCGCCGATCGGTACATCGACCAGGCGGGTCACTTTCGACTCCCAGTGTTTGACGAGCCGCTCGATATCGGGAGCGGGCGTGAGACTGGCGGTGATTGGGATCTTCTTCCACTCGGCGGACTTCAATTTTTTGCCGGCGACGTCCACCTGAAGATCGAGGCGGCCGAGCTGATTGGCATAGCTGTTGACGAGAACGGCCACACGGCCATCCACATTCATCATTTGGGGATAGGCGACGTGAGTATGGCCCGCGACTACGACGGAAACTTCGGGAATCTGCTTGAGAATTTCCTCGACCTCTTCCTTGTCATGTATATGGCCGAGAACCACGATCAGGTCCGACCGATCGCGGAGTTCCGCAGAGTAGCGGCGCACGGTATCGAGCACAGGCAGCACCTTCCAGGGGCCGACTTCCGGTGGCGACACGAAGTTGCCGACGAGATCGCTGAGGAGAACACCGATGATGGCGACCCGGATACCGCCGACGTTTTTGATGATGTACGGCTTGCCTGTGATGGATTTTCCGTCCGCGTCAACGATGTTGGCGGAGAGGATGGGGAAATGCGCGATACGCGAGAAGTGCTGGACCGCGCGCCAACCGTAGTCGAATTCGTGATTGCCGAGGGTGGAAGCGTCGAAGCCAAACAGGTTGGCGATTTCGTAGACGGGTACGCCGTGGAAGAGCGTCGAGACGGGCGTTCCCTGAACGAGATCACCGGCGTTGAGATAGAGGCAGGCGGAGCAGTTCAGTTTCTCCTGACGGACGGCAGTGACCAGGCGGGCGAAACCGCCGTTGCCCTGGGCGTCGCGCGACAGATGGGCGTGGAGGTCGTTGGAATGGAGGATGGTGAGGGGCTTGATCGCATCCTGAGCCAGGAGCGACGTGAAGGCAAAGAGGAGAGAAAGCAGAACACGGCGCGTCATCTATGGATTTTAACGAACCAATATTAGAGAGGTGTTTCGGACTGGAGGATGACGGTTTCGCTGCCTGCAGTCTTACCCGGCCTGGTATGATCGCAGCAGAGGGCGGAAATGGAATTGACGGCTGTCTACATGAAAGTGCCCGAAGGTTATATCGCATTCGTCGAAGAACTGCCGGGCGCGAACACGCAAGGCGAGACTATTGAAGAAGCGCGGGCTAACCTCGAAGAAGCCGTGACGATGGTTCTCAAGGCAAACCGTGACCTCTCGGAGCAGTCGCTGGCGGGCGCCAATGTAATCAGGGAAAGTCTTATCCTCCCCGCAGCGTGAAACGCGTCGATCTGATTCGGCATCTGGAATGGCATGGCTGCGAATTACACCGCGAGGGCGGTAACCATACCGTATATGTAAATCGGAAGGAGCAGCGATCTTCGGCTGTTCCGCGACATCGAGAGATCAATGATTTTCTCGCCAGGAAGATCTGCGATGACATCCGGATTCCGCGACCGTAGGCATCAAAGTGGCCAGGTGCGGGATGCAATTGTCCCTCAGACTCGGTAACGGAGTGTTCCTGGCCGTTTTTTCTCATTCGCACCAGTGGGGATCTACCTCGTATGCCACATGTCGCTAACGTGCGTTATCGGGAGTAATTTACCAGAACGCCATTTCGGAACCACATCGCCGGCTTGCCGTTATAAATGCTCAACTGAACGCTTACCGTTTGTGGGCTCTGATCTTTCGAGAGCTTTGATAGACATCGTCCTTCGCAGAAGTATAGGTCCAGAAGCTAGACCGAACTTGCCTCGGGCGAATACTCGGCGTTCCAGATTTCCTGCAGGCGGGCAGCGTGAGAGTTGCTTGGATAAGCTAACACGTCGCGGATCTGCTGCTCGACAATCTTATCCCACTTCTCAGGGTTCCCAAGGAGTTCGTGAGCTATCGCGGCGACCTCAGCGTGGTCTTCGGGATTAATGCGAATTCCAGACGAGACGACTTCCGCGACGCCAGCGGTTTCAGGATATAACACGGGAATACCGAATTGCATGGCCTCGAGCACAACCAGACCAAACGGTTCGGACCTTGACGGCACGATCACAAGCGAGGCACCAAGATAGGCCTGTCGGCGCTGTTCCCAAGGGACAGCATCGTGCATAAGGATGAACGGATTCGGGAGTGCTGCGTACGTAGGGAGAATATTCGTCGTCACCAAATAATTGGCTTCTTGGGGGTTTTTTCCGGATATCGTTATCAAATGCGTGTAGGGATCAGCACATTGAACTGGCCTGATGCTGAAATTCGATTCCTGAACGAATTTCGCCAACGCCCGTACATCGGCATCGGAAAGGGGGCCTTGACCGAACCACTCACCTGTATTGGGGTCAATCTCCACTGGTTCAGCCTCGGAGAACAACCAATAATAGGATGCTGTTTTGATCAGCTCAGTTGACAGGGAGCCACGGTCGTCGAGTTTGCTTATAAGCGCCGCGACCCGCCGCTCGATATCACCGGCGCCGAACATCGCGAATTTCGCGCGCCTCTGGCGCTTCCGTAGTTCGGAGGCGATGCGGACGAAATGATCAGGACCTTTTTGTTCACTCATGCGCCCAATGAAAACGACCCGTTGCGCGTCAAAGTCACCGATCCGATCCACTTCCTCCTGGGTGGCGCTAAAGCAGTTAGGTACTACTTGTATCTGCGCCTCGCGCGCGCCATAGTTGGTGACCAGGAGATTCTTGAGTTGGGTGCCCACCGCAACAATTGTCCTGGCTGACTCGCAAGCCTCGCGTTCGGCGCGAGTGATAAACGGGCTGGGGTTCTGATGGCGACGGTCGAATTCTGTTGAATGGAAATGGGCAACCCACGGCACCCCTCGCTCAGCAGCGATTCGGCGGGCCGCGCTGAAGGTAAGCCAATCATGGGCATGAATGAGGTCGAACGACGTCTTCCGTTCTTCAACAAGATCGACGCTGCGGCGTTCGAATTCAGCGACCATGCTGCCTAACGAACGGCGGGCACCAGCGGCTGAGGAGGTCCCGATGGCTTTGTAGGAACTATAAGCAGAATAGGGTCCGTACGCGAAGTTCGCGGCGGTGGCCGACTCGATCCCAGCGCACAACAGATCGTACTCATATCCGAGCGCGGTTCGCGAAATGTCGGCCTCAGCCCATGGGATGAGAACGGTAACATCGGCTCCCAGGCTCCGGAGGCTCTTCAGGAGATGAAAAGCCGCGGTCCAGCCCCCACCTGAGACGTACGGCGGATACTCCCAGAGCAGCATTAGAATTCTGCTGCCTTTTACTTCAGGCCCGTAACGAGCGACGAGCCGCCCACGCAGTTTCAGGTCCAGTGTCGCCTGTCGCCAGTTGCGAGTCAGCGACCAGTCGAGGGAATCAAGGCGGAAACTTGCGCCGCTCAGATTCGTCCTGGATAAATTGGCGCCAAGAATCTTGGCGTGGCGAAGGTTGGCGTCCTGGAGGTCGGCGTTGCTAAGGTCGGCGCCAGCGAGATCGGCATAGCGCAGCGAGGCGCTCCGGAGTTTCGAATTCGCGAATTGAGCCCAATCGAGGTGCGCGGCGTCGAAACGAGCGCCGGACAAGTCACTGCCCGTAAAATCGCAGTCCCGAAGGACGGCATCGCGGAAATCAAATCCGGTGAGATCGAGATTTCTAAGGTTCGCTCGTAATAACTTGACACCCTGCCACGAAACGGCACGCCGGATGTCGGGTGAGATCTTCCGCATAGCGCTTTCGACTACTCGACCGTAGGTAGTGAGCACGACTTCGTCGTTATTTGCAAGGCGGCCGAGCAGAGCGAGTGCGGATACGATCCGCGGATGAAACTCGGCCCGTTCTGGCTGTAAGTAATCCTGAAGGCCAGCGAGACTTCCGGCACGAACCGCGGGTTCCTTGCTCGTGATGCCTTTCCACAGTTCGGTAAGCTCGGAAGCCGCCCGATCAGTGCGTTCTTTGCGGCGAATTAGCAGGTATTGGTAGAGACCAACACCGGCACCGATGAGCGCAACAAGCACTGCAATGGCCGCGTTCAAATTGGCGACGAAGGTCGTAATAAAGATCGCTTTTCGGTCATTCTCGACACGTAAGGCGATAATTTCTTCCTGCGTTTTCGCCTGGCTCAGTTTGCCCGCGTCTAACGTTGCCAAGCGGCGTTGCAGTTCGGCGGACGAACTGCGCGAAGCGTCTACGACTGCCCGCGAAGCCCAGATTTGAAGAGTGAGAAAAGTAATGATCCCCAGCGCAAGGCCTATAAACACAAGCTTACGCACGAGTGTCATGCCGAAGTAGTATACAACTACCGGTCGAGTAGGCCTTTCGTTCGGCCTGGACCGGTCCCGATTTTGTTCCGTCCTTTGCGCCGCGCCGGAGCCCGGGCTGGTTGGAGTATTGGGCTGCAAATGGCGATGTGTTTACAACCTTGAAGATCGCGTCTCGACAGCGGTAACCGAATTGACTGGACGGTCAGCGCCCAATCCGTAGAAATGTGGTTTTTGTTCGCAAGTCCGCTTCTCGGAAGCGGATTGATCAATCCCGATAAACGCTATGACCCTATCTGGGGTGACGCGGCGCGGGAGTGGTGGGGGGAGAACGAGATCTGGACCGCCGGGTCACTTCAGATAGGGGCGTTTGAACAAACGCCCCTGTATCCGCCAGCGGTTGCCCTGCGAATTTTTGGCTAACCGGAAGTCATCCAGTTTGACAGTTTGGCAGACCTCGGAAATGCAGCGCTCGATGTTCGGGATGCACAGCCGGCAAGGGTCCGATGCCAACTCAGGCGCTCGGCTTCTTCTTTGGAACAAAGGATACGATTTTGTGCTTCGTCCGGCCTTGCCGCATCTTCGATGCGGTAAGAATGGCCTTAACGTCGAAGCTGTGCCTGGCTGCAAGATCCTCGCGGACGCGCCGGACTTCGTCGATGATCGGATCGCTGACCATAAGTTATTCTCCCATCAGTTCTTCCGGTGTGCAGATGACCGGACACTCATATCCATACTCCCTGCAGATCAGGGAAAGTGCCCTGGCGTTGGTCGCGTTCGCGAGAAACGACGGAACTCCGATTCGCCCGCGGCACTGGACTGTTTTAAGCTACAGAGTTGGCGCGTAAATCAAACATCAATGTCTCAGCCAGTTGAAAAACTCAAAGGGGGAATCTCCCGTTTCCAGTCAGAGGTTTACCCCGAGCATCAGGATCTGTTCGAGAAACTGGCGCTCGGGCAGCGGCCTGACGCTCTCTTCATCACCTGCGCTGATTCCCGGATCGACCCTTGCCTGCTGACACAAACCAAGCCGGGCGAGCTGTTCATTTGCCGGGTGATCGGCAACATTGTCCCTCCTTATCCTGATGCGATCGGGGGCGTCTCGGCCACGGTCGAGTATGCAACGGGCGTGCTGAGAGTGCCCGCGGTCATCGTCTGCGGCCACACGGACTGCGGCGTCATGAAAGGCGCGTTGAATCCGGACGCGCTCGAAGGCTACCCCAACGTGCAGGCCTGGCTGCGCTATGCCGACGTGGAGCATAGAGAACCAGAGCCGAGCCTGGAATTTCTTCTGGCGTTGACGGAACGCAATGTGGTGGCTCAATTGAAGAATTTGCGGTCGCACCCGGCGATTGCGGCGCGGCTTGCGGAAGACGATCTGGCGCTGCATGGGTGGGTCTATGACATCGGCACCGGCGCGGTCACTGCCTGGGATGAGCAGGCGGGCGAGTTCCATGCGGTGAACAGAAATCAAGTAGCCGGGTAACGGAATTCTTATCCGGGGTTTACGGGCTCCTTACTGCCCTGGACCTAACGTGGGACTGGAGAAGGAAAACAGTCCATGATTGGGTGTGAAGCATGATCGTTATGAAGTTTGGCAGATCCTTGTTAGTAGTGACGCTTCGCGTCACCATACCTCCGTAGAATCCGCTAAAGCAATTCAACGTATCGCAGGAATCGTCAGCGGGTGTGTCGAACAGCAACCCGTCGTTGTGGTCACAGCCATGGGCAAGACGACAGATAGTCTGCTCAAGATTGCCCGGCTGGATGCGGCCAGCAACTGGCAGGCAGCAGGACGGGAACTGGCACGGCTCCGGCATTCCACATGACGGAAGCGGCGCATCTGGCGCGAGCCGCAGACGCCATCCGGCTCGACCGCAATATCTCAGAGCTTTTCAATGAACTGGAGCACGTGCTGAGGGAAGTTGCAGAATCGCGCCTCCTGGCGGCGGCGCCTTTGTTCGTCGAGACGAATGCCATGCTGCGCCGCAAGGTCTCGAGCGAGCACGTTACGGTGATGGGTGGATTTATCGGAGCTACAGAAGACGGAGTGACGACGACGCTGGGACGCGGCGGATCGGATTACACGGCGGGCATAGCCGGCGCGGCTCCTGGAGCCGATGAGATAGAGATCTGGACAGACGTGGATGGGATGCTGACATGCGATCCACGGATCGTAGCCGGCGCCCACTGCCTGCGAACGATCTCCTTTAAAGAAGCCGAACTGATGGCGAAAACGGGCGCAAAGGTATTGCATCCGGCGACGGTGGCTCCGGCAGTCCGGCAGTGCATCCCAATCGTGATGCGCAATTCGAGAAATCCGGGGGCGAAGGGAACCAGGATCGTAAGAGAAAGCGCGCGCGACGGCGCCGTCATGTCAGTATCGTGCCGAACCGGGGTTTCCCTGCTCCGATTGACGCCGCGCAACACGCCTGTGACTGCGGAATTCGGACAGGAAAGCGGGAACGTATTCGAAAAAAGCCGGTGTGCAGCTCGACCTGGTGTCGATGTCGGAGCGCGAGATGTCGGTGGTAGTTGAGACTGCCTCGCTGACAGCGGAGTTTCGGGAGCGGTTGAATGGGGTGGCGGAAGTCGAAGCGGTGGAAGATCGCGCGATATTGACCCTGGTAGGGAATAACGCAGCGCGGAACCCGTCTAATCTGGCGCGGGCGTCACAACGGCTCTGCAGGACGCTTTCAGGTGCGCAGGCGGGGGCCGTACTCTATTGCGGCTGCGACTCGCGGTTCGCATTTGTGCTCGATTCCCAAGCCTTATACCCGGCCGCCGCGGCCCTTCACAAAGAGTTCTTTGCGCAGCCGAACCCCGTTCTTTTCGTGCCGAACCGGGTATCGATAAACGTAGCGGAGGCTAAGACAACGGCATGCGCGCTGGTGAGCGCGGATCAGGTATCCTGAATTAGTTCAGGAATGTTTCGTACCATCCAGCGGACGTCTCCGCGTTTTCCCGGCATACGCGTGCTCGGGACTATTGCCTTCACAATTCTCGGCAGTGTAGTCGCGGTTCAAGCCCAGGGCGTGGAAGACGGGTGGAAAACTCTCGTGATGCGGGGCATCTATGAGGGAACGGCGAAGCATTACGAGAAAGCGGAAGACCTTCTCACCAAGGCTGTCCGGGAAGCGCAGCGTTTTGGCGCCAACGATCCACGGGTGGGAAGCACTCTGAACAGCCTCGGGCTGGTATATCGGGAAGACAAGAAACCGAAGGAAGCAGAGGCTGCATTCCGGCAGGCTTTAGCGCCCATTGAAACCGCTTATGGCGAGGACAGTATCGACGTCGCCAATATTAATTTCAACATCGCGTCGGTAATGGTGGAGCAGGGGCAGTCCGCCGCTGCCATTCCTTATCTACATAAGTCGCTGAGCACGTACGACAGCATGCTGGGTGCTTCCAGCATCAAGACCGCGGGGGTATTGTGCATGCTGGGCGATGCATACCGATTGAGTAAAGATTTCAAGCAAGCCGAGGGGCCGTTGCGCCGATGCGCCGATATTCGCGAAACCGATGGCGGGGTGCAGAATGCGGAGTTGGCGGCGGCACTACACAGTCTGGCGCTTACGTTTGAGGGTCAGGGTAAATACGCACTGGCGGAGCCGCGTTTCTCGCTCGCTGAAAAGATCGAGGAAAATACGCTGGGAATCACCAGTCCGGAACTGGCTGAGACGCTGGAAGACCATGCGGCTTTGCTGAAGCAACTGGGACGGGATAAGGAAGCGGAACACCTGATCACGCTGTCGTCGGCTATTCGACGGTCTGAAAAGAAAAAGTAGATCTGGGCTTGCCTTGGCAGCCGTTACGATTTAACAATTCACTCGTGCGTGGCGGAGTTAAGCTAAAAGCGGGGTTCGACATGCGCAAACTCGTCCTGGTCCTTTGCTTTCTCCTGTTTGGCAGCGTGGGTTTTGCCGCCCGAGGAGGCGGTGGTGGTGGTGGCGGTGGCGCTCGGGGTTTCTCGGGCGGCGGTGGTGGCGGTGGATTCCGGGGCGCGGCGAGCGGTGGTAGTGGCGCTCGAGGTTTCTCGGGCGGCGGTGGCGCAGTCGGTGGATTCCGTGGGGGCTACGGTGGGTATGGTGGCGGCTACGGTGGTTACCGGGGCGGCTACGGTGGTTATTACGGCGGGTATGGCGGATTCTACGGCGGGTATGGCTACGGGTCCGGTTATTATGGCGGCTATTATCCTTACGCCTATCCTTCCGCTTACTACAACCCCTATTATTATCCTCCGCCAGCTTACGGCTATGACTCAGGCTATGGATACGGTGCGCCTCCGTATGGCTACGGCTATGCGGCGCCGGTTGGGGCGTATGGGGGAGTCGGCGTCGGCGTTTACATAAACGATGGCCGCTGGCACCGGTTCGGACGTTAAGGTCACCGAAGGCGACACATTCGGTCCTAATTTAACCTGCTGAGTCTAAACGCTGAGATCCTATGCTATTCTGAATCAGGACTAAAAGTGTCCTGATTCTTGCTGAAGCTGACCAAAAAAGCAGATTACGGTTTAATCGCCCTTCGCCACCTGGCTTCGACGCCGGGACAAACGGCGAGCGCGCGCGATATCGCGGACGCTTACAAGCTGCCCGTACCCTTACTCGCAAAGGTGCTACAGAAGCTGGCGCGCGAGCGAATTCTGGAGTCGGCTGCGGGAACGTCAGGCGGGTACAGACTGGCTCGGGATCCGGGGAGAATTACCGCTCTTGAAGTAGTGCGGGCGCTGGATGGACCCGTGATTCTGACGCACTGCTTTACGGAACACGGAACCTGCGATCAATCTTCGAGTTGTACGGTGCGGGAGCCGCTGCGGCGCGTACACGAAGCGATTCTTGACCTGCTGGACAAATTCACGATTAACGATCTGGCTGAATCCCCCGCCGTGAAGCTGACGCAGCTGCCGGTGGCACTAACCCGGCCCATAACTCAAACGCAGCCGCAGCTCAGTGCATGAACGAACGGAACTGACTCAATGAAGACGCCTATTTATCTTGATAATCACGCGACAACGCCGATGGACCCCCGGGTTCTGGAGGCGATGATCCCTTATTTCACGGACCGCTTTGGCAATGCGGCCAGCCGCAATCACGAGTTCGGCTGGGTGGCCGAACAGGCAGTGGATAAAGCTCGGAAACAGGTGGCGGATCTGATTGGCGCGACTGCCAAAGAAATCGTTTTCACCAGTGGCGCGACCGAGTCGGACAATCTGGCAATTAAGGGTGTCGCCGAGATGTATGCCGAGCGCGGCAACCACATCATTACAGCCGCAACCGAACACAAAGCTATTCTCGACACCTGCAAGAAACTGGAAAAGCACGGTTATCGCGTGACGTACCTGCCGGTGATGGCTGACGGCCTGATCGATCTCGACATGTTGAAGGAATCGATCACGGACAAGACGATTCTGGTCAGCATCATGTACGCGAATAACGAAATCGGCGTGGTGCAACCGATTCGTGAGATTGGTAAGATCTGCCGCGAGCGCGGAGTCCTGTTCCATACCGATGCGGTGCAGGCAGTCGGCAAGATTCCGGTGAATGTGGATGCGGACAACATCGACATGCTTTCGATTTCGGCGCACAAAATGTACGGGCCGAAGGGTGTGGGCGCATTGTATGTGAGGCGCAAGAATCCGCGAGTGCAGTTGACGGCTCAAATGGACGGCGGCGGACATGAGCGCGGCATGCGCTCCGGCACGCTGAACGTTCCGGGAATCGTGGGACTGGGTGAGGCGGCGGCGATTTCGCAGCGCGAGATGGCGGAAGAGACGGTTCGCCTGCGCTATCTGCGCGACAAACTGAAGGACAAGATTGAAGCGGGACTCGATGAAGTTTTCATCAACGGCTCATGGGAGCACCGCCTGCCGCACAGCCTGAATATGAGCTTTCTCTATGTGGAAGGCGAATCGCTGCTGATGGGGATTAACGACATCGCGGTGTCGAGCGGTTCGGCCTGCACATCGGCGACGCTGGAACCGAGCTACGTGCTGAAGGCTTTGGGTCTCGGCGACGATCTGGCGCATTCCTCGATTCGATTCGGCATCGGCCGTTTCAATACGGAAGAGCAGATCGATTACGTAGCGGACCGCCTTGTTGAGGTAGTGAAGAAACTGCGTGAACTTTCGCCGCTCTATGAGATGGCGAAAGAGGGCATCGACCTGAGCAAGGTCGAATGGGTGCACGACTAAAGTTTGGACGAGTGAGATCAGGGAGAAACAGACATGGCTTATTCAGATAAGGTTCTCGACCATTACAACAATCCGCGGAACGTCGGTTCAATGGACAAGAGTTCACCGGATGTCGGTACAGGCATGGTGGGCGCACCCGAATGCGGCGACGTGATGAAACTGCAGATCAAGGTGAATGAAGACAACGTCATTGAAGACGCTCGTTTCAAAACCTTCGGCTGCGGCAGCGCGATTGCCAGCTCATCGCTCGCGACGGAGTGGCTGAAAGGCCGCACGATCGACGAAGCTCTGGCGATCAAGAACACGGATATCGTGAACGAACTCAGCCTGCCGCCGGTGAAGATTCACTGCTCGGTGCTGGCGGAAGATGCGATTCGCGCGGCGATCAGCGATTACCGGAACAAGCAGGCGAAGAAGGTTTCGACTGAACAACAGACGGTGGCATAAGAGTGTCTAAGAGGTCCTGATGGAAGCCATGGCGGAAGTGGTCGCGGAAGCAGTCACAGAAACGAAGACGGCGGCGGCGGAGATCGACGTGACGCCGAAGGCGGTTCAGAAGATCCGCCAGACCTTCGAGAAGATGAAGGCTGAAGGGGGACTGCGTCTCGGCGTGCTGGGCGGCGGTTGCTCAGGGCTTAGCTACCAGTTCAAATTCGACACGAAGCCGCGCTCTAACGACAAAGTATTCGATTTCGACGGCGTGCAGATTTACGTGGATCCGAAGAGCATTCTCTATTTACGCGGGATGACGCTCGATTACAAGGAATCGCTCATGCAGTCGGGCTTTGTTTTCGAAAATCCGAACGCCAAAAAGAGCTGCGGCTGCGGAACGTCATTTGCGGCCTGATACACGCGGCATCATACACGCGCTCTAATGTACTTCGAAGTTCTGGAACTGGCTCCGGCGTTGTCTCTGGACAGCGCGGATCTGGATAAACGCTTCTATCGTCTGAGTCGAAAATACCATCCGGACTTATTCTCGCGGCGGCCTGCGGCGGAACAGCAGGAAGCGCTGGATCGCTCCGCCCTGCTGAATGACGCTTACCGGACGCTGAAAGATCCGATCAAACGCGCCCTCTATGTACTGAAGCAAGAGGGATTCGAGGCCGACGAATCGGTCTCGAAAGAAGTTCCGCCGGAATTGCTGGAAGAAGTTTTCGAATTGAATATGGCGCTTGAGGAATCGAGCGAAGGGCCTGAGATTGATGCCGCGCGGAAGAAATTTGAAGGCATGCGGAACGAGATCGACGGAGAGATGCGCACGGCGTTTGCGGAGTGGGACGGTAGCCATCGCCGGGAGACTCTGACGCAGATCCGCAGTTTGCTGAACCGCCGGAAATACCTTACCAACCTGATCGAGAAAACCACCTTGGGCAAAACCACCTTGAGCGAAAACAGTGTTTCAAATTGAGTTTGAAGACAACACGCCTGACCGCGTGGTCGGCATAGATCTCGGCACCACCAATAGCCTGGTGGCGTGGATGAATCTGCTGCGGCCTGAAGTGATTACGGGCCAGGATGGCGAAAAGTTAGTCCCGAGCATCGTCAGCCTGACTCCGGAAGGCGCCCTGATTGTCGGCAATGCGGCGCGTGGCGAACTGATCAACCACCCGGAGCGGACCATCTACTCGGTCAAGCGGCTGATGGGGCGCGGCCTCGGGGATATCACGGAAGAAGTGAAGCTATTTCCCTTCCGAATCGCATCCGGTAGCGAATCGGTCATCCAGGTGGAACTGGGCGAGAAAACGTTTACACCGCCTCAGATCTCCGCCTTCATACTCAAGCAACTTAAGCGCAACGCGGAAGCCGCTCTGGGCGGAACGATTACGAAAGCCGTGATCACGGTTCCCGCCTATTTCAACGACGCACAAAGGCAAGCTACGCGGGATGCCGGACGCATTGCCGGGCTGGATGTTCTGCGTCTGGTCAACGAGCCGACGGCAGCGGCTCTGGCTTATGGTCTCGAAAAGAGGCAGGAAGGCACCATCGCGGTCTACGATCTCGGCGGTGGCACGTTCGACATCTCCATTCTCCGACTGCATGAAGGGCTGTTCGAGGTGCTCGCAACCAATGGCGATACACATCTGGGCGGCGACGATATCGATAACCGGCTGATGAAAATCGCCCTGGAGGATTTGCAGACCGAGTGGGGTGAGGACCTGAGCCATTCGGGCGAAGCCATTCAAACGCTGCGCCGCGAAGTGATTCGGGCTAAGGAAGCTCTGTCATTCGAGGAAGCCGTAACTATCGACTTCAACTGGAAGGGCAAGCACTATCAGCGCCGGATTACGCGCGAGATTTTTGAAGGCTTGATCCGTGACATCGTGGACCGGACGCTGGGACCCTGCCGAAACTGCCTGAAAGATGCGGGCGTGACTCCTGCCGATATCGACGAAGTGGTGATGGTGGGCGGGTCGACGCGAATCCCTCTGGTGCGCAGCGCGGTGGAAGTTTTGTTCCGGACACGGCCGCATACGGAGATCAATCCGGATGAAGTAGTGGCACTGGGAGCCGCGGTGCAGGCGGGCATTCTGGCCGGCACAGTGGAAAACCAGGTGCTGCTGGACGTCACGCCGTTATCGCTCGGTATCGAGACATATGGCGGCATTGTGTCGAAGATCATTCACCGAAATTCCACAATTCCAGCGAGCGCCCGGGAGACGTTTACCACTGGCGTGGACGGTCAGCGGAACGTGCTGATTCATGTGGTGCAGGGTGAACGAGAACTGGCGCAGGACAACCGGAGTCTGGCGCGATTCGACCTGAAGGGCATCGCGCCTATGCCAGCGGGTACCGCGCGCATCGAAGTGCGTTTTTTGATCGACGCCAACGGCATTCTGAACGTGACGGCACGGGATGAACGTACCGGTGTCGAACATTCGGTCGAAGTGAAACCGTCATACGGGCTGACGGATGAGCAGGTGGAGGCAATGATCGAAGCTTCTATCGACCACGCGGAGGACGATTTCCGCGCTGCACAATTGGTCGAGGCCCGGTCCAGCGCTGAGACGATTCTTACGGCCGCGGCCAAGGCCAAAAACAACGCGGCTTACGGGGTCCTGGATAGCGCTGAGCGCGGTCGAATCGAAACGGCGATGGCCGAACTGCGCACGGAGATGAATGGGGATGACCCGCACGCGATCAGTGCAAAAGTGGAACTGCTGAACCAGGCAACGCAGCATCTCGCGGAAACCATTATGAATTTCGCGCTCAAAGGCATGCTGAAAGGCACTCGCCTGTAGTCGTCCCCAGCAATCGTCCACTGTCGTATTGCATCCTGTATATATGCGGACCTTCGACAGTCTCTCGGAACGTGAGATCCTTGCCCTGGCGATCACGCTCGAGGAAGAAGACGCGCGCATCTACGGTGATTTTGCCGAGGGCTTTCGCGAAGACTTCCCCGGGACCGCCGCCGTTTTCGATGGCATGCGGGAGGACGAATCCGGCCACAGGCGGCGTCTGATCGAGTTGTTTCAGACCAAGTTCGGGGAACATATTCCACTCATCCGGCGCCATGACGTGGCTGGATTTGTGCAACGCAAGCCTATCTGGCTGATGAAGCCTCTGCGGGTTGATTCCGTGCGCATGCAGGTGCGGCAGATGGAAGAAGAGACGCGGCGTTTTTACGAGAAATCCGCTTCGCGCTCGACCGATGCCAGTATCCGCCAATTGTTAAACGAGCTGGCGGAAGAAGAGCGAACTCACGGATTCCGGGCCGATGAACTGGAAAAAAATGAGTTGAATGACGATGTGAAGGCGACCGAGGCGGAAAGCAGCCGCAAATTATTCCTCCTGAGAGTCGTTCAGCCGGGCCTCGCCGGACTAATGGATGGTTCCGTATCCACGCTGGCTCCGGTGTTCGCGGCCGCATTCGCTACACACAGCACGCATGACGCGTTTACGGTTGGTCTGGCGGCGTCGCTCGGAGCCGGAATCAGCATGGGTTTCGCGGAGGCGCTGTCGGATGACGGCAGCCTGACGGGGCGCGGGCAGCCGTGGCTGCGTGGGTTAGTCTGCGGCGCGATGACCACGCTGGGCGGTATCGGCCACACGCTGCCGTTTTTGATCGGCGACTTCCGCACCGCCATGATCGCGGCCGTAGCCGTGGTTGTGGTGGAACTGGCGACGATTACGTGGATTCGCAATCACTTTATGGATACGCCGCCGCTATCGGCCGCCCTCCAGGTCGGCCTGGGAGGAGCGCTGGTCTTTGCCACGGGCGTTTTGATAGGAACTTCGTAAATCGTCCTGATAGAGTACAGACTTATGTTTCGTGGCTTCATTCTCACGGCTATTTTCTCGGCGTTGGCTTTCGGGCAAACCGCAGAGCTGGTCGTAACTAACGCGCGCATCCACACATTGAATCCGAAGCAGCCGAGGGCGTCCGCTATCGCCGTCCGCGACGGACATATTCTTGCCGTAGGTGACGATCTGGCGCAGTATATCGATGCATCCACGCGGGTGATCGACGCCGAAGATCACGTCATTCTGCCGGGGCTGATCGACGCCCACGGACATGTGCGGGAACTGGGCGCAGCCCTCGACGAAGTGGATCTGCGCGGCCTTCCCTCCCCTGCCGCAGTGGCGGAGAAAGTTCATGCCGCGTCGGGTCAGAAAAAACCGGGCGAATGGATTATTGGCCGGTCATGGGATCAGAATCTGTGGCCGTCGAAACAATTCCCGACCGCGGCGGATCTGGGTCCGTCGGCACAGAACCCGATCGCGCTCACGCGAGTGGATGGGCACGCCGTCTGGGTTAATCGCAAGGCGATGGACCTGGCGGGCATCAAAGCGACAACGCCCGACCCTGCAGGCGGAAAGATTATTCGCGATAAGGCGGGCGCTCCGACCGGGGTGTTTCTCGATACCGCTCAGGATCTGATTCGCCGCAAGATACCGCCGCCGACTCAGGAGCAAGTGGAACTCGATCTTCTGCGTGCCACGCAGGAACTGGCGCATTACGGCCTCACCACGGTTCATGACGCGGGAATTGGCGCGAGTGAGATTGCCGGATACCGAACGCTGATCAAAGAAGGCATGCTCCCCATTCACATTTACGCGATGCTGCTGGGAAGCGATGCCAAATTGGTGGACGCCTGGCTGGCGAAGGGGCCTGAAATTCATGACGACCTGACCGTCCGGGCCATCAAGCTCTTCGCCGACGGAGCGCTGGGTTCACGCGGCGCCGCGCTGATCGACCCCTACTCTGACGATCCGGGCAACCGGGGACTGCTGATTCTCGACCGCGCCGCGATTCGCAGTGTGGCGGAGCGGGCAGCGGCCAAAGGATTTCAGGTGGCCACACATGCCATCGGAGACCGGGCCGTACGCACAACGCTCGAAGCTTATGGCGACGTGCTGAAAGGCGAGAACGACAAACGCTTCCGCATCGAGCACGCACAGGTGGTTGCACTCGAAGACTTCCCGAAGTTTGCGCAGTACTCGATCATCGCTTCCATGCAGCCCACCCACGCTACCAGCGATATGGCCTGGGCGCCGCAGCGGATTGGGCCGGAGCGGATACTCGGCGCGTACGCCTGGAAATCGTTCCTTCGTCTGGGCGTTCACGTAGCCAGCGGTTCGGATTTTCCGGTGGAAAGCCCCAACCCGATGTACGGACTTTATTCCGCGATAACGCGGGAAGAAAAAGACGGCACACCGCCCAATGGCTGGTACCCGGATCAGCGCATGACGCGCGATCAGGCACTACGCAGCTTCACCGTCGAAGGCGCGTACGCCGGATTTGAAGAAGATCGCAAAGGCACGCTGGAACCAGGCAAACTGGCCGACTTCATTCTGATCTCCGGCGATCCCCTGACAATGCCGTCCGCAGGTATCTGGAAGACGCGGGTCATGATGACCGTTGCCGGCGGCAAAATCGTTTATTCAACGCGATGATTTCAAGCAGATGATTTTAGACAAATGATTCGTACGTCGGCGATTCTGGCTTTCGCATTGGTTACTTCTGCATTTGGCCAGCAGGAATCCGGACAACCCTTTCTCCTCGCCCCAGGGGATTACCGCTGGGTGCCGTTCACCATTCGCCAGCCTCCGGCCGAAGTCGATTGCAGTTTTGAGGTGATCAAAGGCGGTGGCAGCGTCCATGTGGAACTGATGCCGTCGAGCGAGTTTCGCCTGTTCGAACGAGGCCGGGAACATGACGCGATGACGCGTACGCCGGATGGCCACACGGGAGAGTTTCGCCAGATGATTGCCGAGCCCGGCCGCTACGCCATCGTATTGATGAACCGGGCGGATGCGCCCGCCGTCACCGTGGCGCTCCATTTCGCAACCAATATGAACCCAACCGGGGGGATGGCGCGAACCCTTTCGCCCACTCGGCAGCTCACGGTGATCCTGATCAGCATGTTCGTATTCTTTACTGTAGTGACATGGTCAGCGCGCCGGCTGATTCGTGCGGTACGACTCTGAACCAATCAACGTTCGGAATGGACCGTTGGCTACGAGCGGTATCATAGGGTGTTTGTCGCTTTGAACGCATGGACATAGTCGCAGCGGGAGCTCAACAGCGACGGGGTATTCCGAAATGGCTGATACCGGCAATCGGATACCTGATTTCAGCCGTATCGCTGATCTGGGTCTTTCTTCGCTTCCCTTACGCACAACTCGGAGACCACCTGCGCAGCATGGATTGGCGCTGGGTGTCGCTGGCGATCTTTTTTGAACTTGCGGTGTACTTCGTCGATGCCTGGCGCTGGCAGGCGCTTTGCAAACCGGTAGGAGCGCCCTCCTTCCGGCTCTGCCTGCAGGCTGTGTTCGTGGGGTTGTTTGCCAACGATGTACTACCGGCCCGCGCGGGGGAACTCATCCGCTGTTTCCTGCTCTCCTACGAAAGCGAAGTGCCGTTATCGCTCTCTTTCACATCCGATGTAATCCTGCGCATTATGGACGGCATATGGCTGGTGATCGTCTATCTCATCATCACGTTCCAGATTGAAAGCCATGTCGTAATGAACGATGTAATGTGGATATTCGGCTCGGCTGTTTTGATTATTTCGCTGGTTCTGCTTTACGCGCTGTTCCATCACCAGCACGCCCACCATCTCATCCGCAATCGAAGCTGGGCGGCGCGGTTAACGAAACTGCTGGATGAAATTCACCGGCTGGGACATTGGCGGGAGCTGGGCACCACGATGGCCATCAGTTCACTCTACTGGGCCGCACAAATTCTCGCGGTTTGGGCCATCGCCAAAGCGGACGCCTTCGATTTCGGACTCTCGGGCGCAACGTTTCTCCTGATTGTGAAGGCCATCGGAACCCTGATCCCCAATGCTCCGGCGAACGTGGGCGCGTATCAGGCCACCACCATGTATGCACTCATGCTGCTGTTAGTGGAACGGCCTAACGCGCAGATCTTCGCCGAGATTATGTTCTGGTTCCTGACCCTGCCGGTAGCCGTCGGCGGGGCAATTGCCGTCGCTTTCGCCGGATATGACCTGACTGAAATTCACAAGCACGCGCACGAAGCACGTGCGCGCCATAGCGCGTGATCCACTATCTGATTACCGATGGAAGCGCCAGTTCGGACGTATCGCGTTGGCTCGCACACCTGGCAAGCTGGATGGAACGCGGTGTCGATTTCATTCAGATCCGCGAGCGGAATCTGGAGGCTCGGGCACTATCGGACTTGACGCGAAGAGTCCTGGCATTACCGAACCCTCGCGGCACAAGTATTCTGGTGAATAACCGAGCCGACATCGCGCTCGCGTGTGGAGCGCACGGAGTCCATCTGCGGGATGGTTCTGCGGGGCCTGAATTATTCGCGAAAGAGAATTTCCTGGTGACAGTAGCTTGCCATCACCCGGACGAATTGAAAGACATTCGGGGAGCCGACTATATTCTACTGTCGCCCGTCTTCCGAGGGCACGGTGAGAATACCCAGCCTTTAGGTTTAGATGTCCTTCGAAGTGCCGTAAAGCTTTCTGCTTGTCCGATTCTTGCTTTAGGGGGAATCACGACGGCTAATGAGGACACTTGTGTCGCGGCGGGCGCGGCAGGTATTGCAGGAATCAGTTACTTTGCAGATGCCGGAGCCTGACCGCCCAGTGCGGCCAGGCACCAGCCTTCGCGCGGGCTTACGCTCTTAGAAGCGTCCCGCTGACCCGGTTTTCTTGGCGCGTTCTTCTGTCTTCTGTTCGTCTTTCAGTGCCTTGGCCCATTCATCGGCCTGTTTCTGGGCTTCATCTTTGGCGATGCCGTACGTTTCCTGCACCATTCCGACGAGTTGATCGCGGCGTCCGGCGGCACGTTCCAGATCGCTGTTGCTGAGCTCGCCCCACTTTTCACGGGCCTGGCCCATCACTTGTTTCCAGTTACCTTCAACACGATCCCAATTCATAGTTATTGCCTCCGTGTGTCAGAAGAAGCAACATTCATGCCAAAACCGCGGTATGGGCCGATACAGCACGGGTAAGTCCCGTCAAATCATAGCCGCCTTCGAGTATCGAGACTACCCTGCCCTTCGCATGCTTATCGGCTAACTCGCGGATCACCATGGTTAACTCGGCAAAATTTTCATCGGTGAGCCGGAATTGGCCGAGCGGATCGCCTTTTCTGGAATCGAATCCGGCGGATATCAGAAAGATATCGGGCCGAAACTCATCCATTTTTTCTGTGAATTTTCCACTGAATGCCGGTCCGATTCCGTCGAAGCCCGTGCCGGAAGGAAAGGGGCAGTTCAGCGTCGTGCCGGCTCCCGAGCCTGCGCCGGTCTCCCGCGAATCTCCCGTCCCCGGATACCAGGGCGCCTGATGAGTGCTGAAGAAGAACACGGATCCATCGTCGTAGAAAATATCCTGCGTTCCGTTGCCATGATGAACATCCCAATCGACAATGGCAACGCGGTCGACGCCGAATTGTTTCCGTGCATAGCGCGCGGCAATGGCGATGTTGTTGAACAGGCAAAAGCCCATGCCTCTTGCCTGACTGGCGTGGTGCCCGGGCGGCCGCACGATGGTAAAAGCGTTCTGCGCTTCGCCGGTCATCACCAGATCCACCGCATTCAGACACGTTCCCACCGCGCGCAGAGCCACTTCAAACGAACGCGGGCAGAGGTCCGTATCACCGGTACTCAACGTCGGACGACTCGCCACATCGCGCCTCGCAGTCTGAATGTAGGGGCGTGTGTGACAGAGAGCCAGCTCATCCTCAGTAGCGGATCGAACCGGCACATCAGCCAGCGTGTTCTCCCCGATGCCGCGCAAAGCCGCGTCCCACCGGAGCGGCGATTCCGGATGTCCCGGCCCGGTATCGTGCTGCTTCGCGATCGGATCTGCGAGAAATGCGGTCTTCATGCGTGCCGCCATGGGCTGTAGGCAATATTGTACGTCCGCCAGCCACCGAAGTTTCAGCGCCCACAGGCGTGCGCGCGGCCGACATCAGGAGCGGCCGTCCGGCTCCAGATCATCGTCTTTGTTCCATCCACACAGATGGCAATCGCCTGTTCGCCGCCGTGCGGAAGGTAGAGCGCCGCGCCGTCGCTGTCATTGACGCCACGGCTCATTCCGGTGTCGATCAGGAACAGTCGGCCGAAGCGCTGGAACATCTCACCCTGGTCGCGCTTAACTCCGTCGCTAAATACAACCGGTGAAGGAACATGTCCCTGGACGATATGGTCCACTCCCAGCGCGCGTGCGTACTGGTCGAGAAGTTGCTTTTCGGACTTTGCCGGAAGTTTCCAGTCAATCCAGGGCTGGCGCCCTTCCTCGTTGGTGGTGAGATCAGCCCGCATGATCGAATCGGGCGAGACCAGTTCTTTCGCGGCATAGCCGTGACTGGCGAAGGCCTCTTCGACAAACGATTCCAGCTGGGGAACGCTCCGGCCGCCTGTGTATCCAGCGTGCGAGAAATACCATTTGTCTTTCCTCGTATCGATCCGCGCGCCGAAACTAAGCGAACATAGGAATTCTCCGAATTCACCATGGCAGGCCGCGACCTCGGCCGGTTTGAGGTGCAGGCTCTTCATCTGATCGCCAAAGTCTTTCCCTTTGGGCGCGGATGCGTCAGCCAGAAACTCAGCTTCGTGATTGCCCGCGAGGATGATCACACGGCCCCCTGCCGCGGCCGCCTGTTCGCGCAGACTGCGCAGCAATCGAATGACATCCGGAGCCCGCGGACCTTTATCGATCATGTCGCCGGTAGTCACCAGTACGGCCTTACCTCCGCTCCATCGGGCGGACTCGGGCGCTGGGGTAGTGTCGGCGATAAGCCCGGCCGCCTTCATTACGCGCTCCAGATGTTCGTAGTCGCCGTGCGCATCGCCGATGGCAAAAATGTCCTGATCGGTGGTGGTGTCGATCACCGCCGGATACCGCTGCCAGTCGCGGGCAGGATGAGCCCCGGGGGCATTTGTTTCGGCGGCGAAGGCCTGCGAGAGTAATGCCAGCACCAGGCCGGCGGCGGGACGAAGGAATCGCATGGTTCTTTCCATCTTAGAAATCAATGGTTTCGTTTTGATTACAAGGCGCGCAGTTGCTAATCTGTTCGGCGGGAGGATATTTCTCAATGGCTAAAGGAATGGATCGCAAGAAAGAAACGAAGAAGCCCAAAAAAGACAAGAAGTAAACGGATCGCCTCGGAAATTCCGCGCCTCGCCTATGGGCTCTGACCTATTGGCTATTGGCGCGTGGCTTTCCGGGGCGTCGCTTTCCGGGGCAACAATGTCAGGTGGCTGCTGGCTGAGTCCTGCGCGAAAGGCGCGGGGAAGCTTTGGCCGTTGTAGTAGGCGTCCCACTGGTCCCGATAGTGGCTCGACGCAACATGTCCGGATTCTCCGATTGGCAAATTCATCAAAGAACGATCCCAGTTCCCCAGATCATTAGTAATGCGTTCGGAAGGCCCCAGCCGCGCCGTCGTCTGTTTTACGGTGTATGAGTCGCCGCTCATCGGAGTGGGCTCGATATTAAAGTAACGCCGGAAGAATGGAATCCGCGTTCCGATGGGGTTCAATACCGCCACGAACATGTACTTGCCCCATTTCCATTTCCGCGGATCTGTTCCCTGCATGCGCTGACCTTCTTCGATCGCATCGGCGAAACTCTGGACCAGGGTCGCGTTGTAATCGCTGAACCACCCCGCCGGCCGTTCCCTCAGCAATCGCTCCACTACCGCCGCTGACATGTTGGGTTCGTAAAGGCCCCCACTATTGGGCGACGCGCGCTCCGCGATGGCTCGCCGCAGATGCTGGAACACCAGGTTGGCGATCAGCGGCGCGGCCTGGTTCTGATCCATCTGGCCGTTCCAGGCAGACAGCAATGCAATTGCACTCTGATAGGCCTCGCCTTCCGCCTGTCTCGTCTTCAGCGCCGCGAGGACCTGGTGGGCCAGAAACATCTCAAAGCCGCTGTAAACGTCTTTCTGAATGCGCAGATCGTCTTCCGGTTTGAGCTGCTTCCCGGCGTTGCGCAGCATGTTATCGATCTGCTGCGATCGGTAGGGCGCGGCAAACAGGCCGCTCACTTGGTAGGGATAATCCGTGGGGAATGGATTTTGATTGGCTGAGACCACTAAACCGTTCGAAGGGTTGTACGACTGAGGCAATTCGTCGAACGGAATCATCCCCTGCCACTCGAAGTTGCCGGAAGAGCCATCCACCGGGACATCGCCGGTATAGGTTTTCCGAATGGGCAGTTTGCCCGACGCATGATAACCGATGTTTCCGTCCACATCGGCGTAGACAAAGTTCTGACCAGGGCCGCCGAAGCGGGATATCGCCTGCTTGAAGTCATCCCAATTGCGGGCTCGATCGATGTCGAGAAAGATGTCGGCCACGGCTCCCGGCTCAGCGGCGGTCCATTTCAGGGTCAGAGCCAAACCTTTCGCCTGTTGAAAGACCGGGCCATGCCGCGTAACCCAGGTGGTCATCTCCTCGGGATTCCGTCCGCGCACCACGATCAGCTCGCGCTCGGCCCGCGCTTGTTCCAGATGGTTCTCGAAAACATATTGGCCTGTACGCAGGTCGATCCGCTCTTCATAGAGATCCTGCACATCGAAGCCGAGATTCGTCTCGCCCCAGGCGATCCGGTCGTTATGGCCGCTGAAAATCCCCGGAAGCCCCGGCAACGACACGCCTTCCACATTCAAACCCGGGGCTTCGATATGGTCCATGTGCCAGATTCCGGGAATGGAAAACTCGAGGTGCATGTCGTTCGAGAGCAGCGGCTCGCCGCTGGCAGTATGGGCGCCCGATACGGCCCATGCGTTCGACCCGGGATGAACATCACCCCCTGGCAGAAATTCAAACCCCGCCCGGTAGGGAAAGAGATAGTTCACCTTGTCCCGATCGCCGGAAGCCAGCATTTGAGCTTTGACGAGCTTGGTGCGCCAGTCGCTGGTCAGATCGCGAAACATGTGAAGGCCGATGAGCAGCGAATCGACAACACTCCATGGGCGCGGATCGTAGCCAAGCACCAGAAATTCGAACCCATAGCGGCCGTGGTGAGATTCGATATAGGCGTTGACCCCGCGCGCATACGCGGCAAGCGCTTCTTTATCGGAGGGAATCAGTTCCGTATAGGCTTTTTCGGCTAACCGGCGGAGACGCAGGCGGCGTGCATCACGATCGGATTCGAGGGCAGCGGGTCCAACAATTTCAGATAATTCCCCTGCCGCCAGACGACGCAGCGAATCCATTTGCCACAGCCGGTCCGCCGCCGTGGTATAGCCCTGAGCAAACCAGCCATCGTCAGCGTTCTGCGCCCGGATGTGCGGTGCGCCCCGTGCATCCCGCGTGATGTCGACAGGCTGTGCCACCTGGGTCTCGACGCTCCCGGAGGTTTCGGGGAGCGCACGATAGAAGACCCAATAATAGACGCCCAGCGCCGCGACGATTCCGAGAGCGATAAGAATATTTACGACTAATAGAAGGCGGCGCAATACTGCGATTGTATAAAGCGGTCAGACGCGATAATTATCCGCGCGCCAATTCTTGATCGATTGCTTGATGTCTTTGGGGCTGGTGCCGTCGCTGGCAGCCTTAGACGCCAGAGCCAAAAACTCAGCATCGGGGGCGAAACGGAGAGCGATAATCTGACCCATCGTGAGGCGCGGATCCAGCAGTTTGCCGGTCATTGCGTAGGAACGAAGATTCTCTTCGGCGCGAATCGCGCGGTCCTGCGCTTTCAGCGGGAAAATACGACTGAAAAAGAACTGCATGATGGCGGCGAATGTCATGATTACAAGCAACACGCCAACAGTCCGGCCGGCTCCTCTCTCGAGCACCTTGTACAGGTTATACAGCGCTCCCAGAAACGCTATGACACGTAAACCGAACAACCCTGCATGAAACAAAGGGACGTATTGTGTGTGATTCTCAAAATTCTGCTCTTTCATTCAACTTCCTCCTGATCGTGACGCACTGGTTGTGACGCATCCTGCACTTGCGTACGTTGTTCGCCGATTATAGCCTGAAATTGCAGGCAGTTGGTGCGTATTTATGCGACGTTTCGCGTCAGCCAGCCATCGATGAGGTCAAATACCTGGCGGTTGTTTTTTTCCATCACCATAAGATTTCCATTGCCTTCGATTCCGAGGTCGCGCAAACGTATCAGTTCCGCGCGGCAGCCGGCCTGACGCAGGTAAGCCACGTTGGCGTATCCGAGTCCCCCACCGCCGAACTCGCCGGTCAACCAGCCGATCGGAATATTCTGCAGGTTCTTCAGCTTGCGAACCGGTTCCGCCTGAAGTTTGAAAGTAGTGAGAGGAGTGCGCGGTGAATTCGGCGGCACGGGCGTTTCGATGAAATGAAAGTCGGAAAGATCTTTCGCCGGCGGATCGTATTCCACCGGAATCGCCGTGAGACCCCAGCGTAATTGTGCGGCGAAGGGATTGCCATTGCCTTCGACGCTCATAATGCCCTTCACCAGATCAGGCCGACGGTCAGCCAGTATCCATCCCAGAAATCCACCGAACGCATGTCCCAGGATCACCGCGGGACCGATCTTTTCGAGCAGCTCAATGCCGCCTTTGGCGCACATTTCGCTGTGAGCCGCTTCATCGGTGGCATTGCCGATCTCATTGGCCATGAACTGGTCAACCAAAGGATCTTCACCGATCGTATGAGTGCCTGGCCAGCGGACGGTGTTCATCACCGCGGGGCTCCCGGCAAATAATTCGTAAGCCGGGAAGAGCTGCACCTGGCTCGCGCCGAGCGAATCCGGATGATAAGGAGCGCGGCCGAATCCGGGACGGTCAACCACGTAGACGCGATATCCCTGTTGAACGAAGAAGTGCAGCCAGCCCGGGCGTCTGCCGATCCCCATTAAGTGAGTCGCCTGACCGCCGCCGCCGTGCACCATCACAATGGGATACGGTTTGGTTACTTGCCAAGGAATGAAGTACTGCACGAACATCTGGCCGGTCGCAATTGTGCCGTATGCCATCTTCTTACGATCGACACCAACCCAGAAATGCCCCAGGTCCGCCAATTTCAGCGCCGTCGAATCGCCCGGCTGCGGATCGACAGGCCGACTCGACGCACTGCGCGGTGACACCTTTTCGCCTGCCTGCGGACGCTTGCCCAGCCAGTCAACAATTGGCTGCAGTGCTTCGCGATTATTCTTTTCGAGCATGGGATACCACCCATTGCCTCGGACTCCCGCCGTTTCGAGATGCAAATGCTCGGCAACGCAACCGCCGCCACGCAGGAACGAAGCCACTGCATCGGCGGCCGGACGGTTAGGGGATGCCTCTCCGGTAATCACAACCACCGGAGTTCCCGCGAGGTTCGTCATCCGCCGAGGCTGCCCCTGTAGTTCGGCCGGCGTGTTTGCGGCCGGTTCGTAAGTGATCCGCGAGGCCGTCAAACCCCACGCAGTAGAGGCCCCGCTGAACGGCAAACTGGTTGGCTCAAGGGCCACAATCGCCTTCACCAGCTTCGGTCTTTCATCGGCAACCAGCCACGCAAAGGCGGAACTATCCCCGTGCGTCATCAGTACGGCAGGCCCAATCTCATCCAGCAGCATCGCGCCGCGCGTGCGCCATGTGTCCTGGCTCCGGACATTACCCGGCAGAGCGGGCCCAAAGGACGCAAGCAACTGCGCCACCGCTGCGTCCGACGCATCACCCGAACCGGGCCACTGCGTATGCTGACCACCGGGCGCGCCGATTGACTTAGCGGCGATTGATCTGGCGATGTCCTCCGCAGTCGGCGCCTGGACCGGGAAATTTCCATGCAGATACGGGTGCCAGGCGGGCCGCCCCTGCGCCGGCCGATCCAACACGTACACCATGAAGCCGAGTTGCACCAGGTATTGCGCCCACCCGGGGCGTCCGTCCGGCGTAGTCATCCAGTCGAGTCCCTGCCCCGCCCCGCCATGTACAAGGACCACCGGCCACGGATACCGAATCTGCGCCGGGATCGCATACTCGACCAGACCGTGCATGCCGTTGTGGACCGTGCCTCGCTGCAATGAGGCTCGTTCCACACCGAGCCAGAAGTAACTCCATTCGGCGAGATCGACGGCCGCCTGGCGTGATGCGCCGCTGGCAGGCGTTTGGGCATGCACCCCGTTTGCACTGATGCCGGCGAGGGCGGCGCCGAGCGCAGCATTTTTAACAAAATCGCGACGTTTCATGCCATTCATGCAAACACCACTACAGCACCGATGATCGTCCTGTCTGCTACGGCCTGAAACGCCTCTTTGGTTTGATCGAGCGTGTAAACCTTGCCGGCCACGGTCTTCGCATCGAACAACTTCTGGTCAACCAACTGGATGAACCGGGGTACGTCGGACTTCGCATTGACGCCGCCGTACTGCCCGGCATGATGAATACGGCCACGATTCGACCAGCTTCCGGCGGGCAAAGAAATATTTCCCCGCGGCAGCCCCACTGTCACCAGGTGACCACCCGCGCGTGTCATCTCCCACGCCTGTTGAGTGGGCAGAATAGCCGTTGGATCGGGTCCGCGCTCCACTTTGGGCACAGCGAAATCAGCACCCACGGTGGCGATCACGTAGTCCGCGCCGCCGCTGTCGCCACCCAGTGCCGTATCTCGTCCACCCAACAGCTTTCGCCGCGGATCCCGGCAGATCTCCCGGACTTTAGCCACCAGTCCGCTGCCTTCCGCATTCGGATCCAGCGCAAGAGTCGCGCCCAGCTGAATCGCCACTTTGCGCCTTTCCAGAATCGGCTCGATCGCGATGATCTGCGCCGCGCCTCTGACGCGCGCACCCTGAATCGCACTCAGTCCAACCGGACCCGCCCCAAGCACCGCAACATTAGCCCCAAAATCGATCGGCACAAAAGTGGTCACGGCGCCCAGCCCGGTAGCCCCGACGCAGCCGAGCACCGCGAGTTCCGCGCCGGATGCTTTGGTGAAAGCAGGCACGCAATACCAGTCGAACGTAATCATCAACTCAGCAAAACCGCCCGTGTTGTTGTGCTGATGGACGGGCGTGCCGTCGGCCAGTTCACCAATGGGAACCAGAGGCTCCCCGTTAGCAGGATTCATCTGACAGAGGTCGCCGCGCCCGCGCAGGCAGTCATAGCACTCACCGCAGTTGGGCGTGTTCGTCACGAGGACACGGTCACCCGGTTGCAAACGCCGTACTGCCGGCCCAACCGCCTCCACGATCCCGACGCCGCCGTGTCCCAGAATCCGCGCCGCGACTACGCCGCCCGCTCCTCCCGCGCCATTGTTTCCGGAGCCGAGCGCCTGATTCACGATGGTGTAGCAGCATTGGGTCGCTTCCGTGCGAATCGCAATCATGTCATCGCGCAGAGGAAGCATTTTGACTTCCTGTACCGAAGCACCCTGCGTGGTTCGAATGAACGCCCGGAATTTCCGGCCGGCGATGGTTTGGGCAGCGGATCGAACCGGTGCCGTAGACTGTTGCGCGGAAAGCAGACCGCTCGTCGCTAAAGCTGCGGCCCCGCTTCCGATCACTTCCGCACTCTTTCGAATCAGCGTGCGGCGTGAAAGTGCGTCAGTTGACTGGCCCGAACTGCCGGCTTCCTCGTTGTCAGACATGCGATTCCTCCATTCGACGGTATTAGTTTATAGCCGATGGAGAATAACGCGAAGGACTCAGTCAGATTATTTGCTGAGCCGTACGAGTTCGAGCGTTTCCAGCATGCGTACCGAACGCGCACCGGCTTTATCGTTCGGACACACCAGGCGGAGCTTGCCCTGGTTTCCCGTCAGCGGTTTGCCGTCACGTTTGTCAGCCACCAGGATCGTCGCATTTCCGAATTCGGCCGAGATCTCGCCAAGAGAAAATACCACTTGATACCCATCGCTGGCTTTTGCAATGACGTAGCTCGCCAGAGCTTTGCCGCGCAACTGACTTTCGATGGGCGCGCCGGCCCGCTTCAGAATCTCCCGCAGGGACACGCCCTCATATTCCGCCTTCGTGCCGTCGGGATTCGGGATCGATGCCGTCTCCCTGGGCATTTTTGCGAGATCGTCCGGCGTCAATGTGAGGGTTGCAGCGATGTCGCCTTTGACAACCAGATCCGATGACGCCGCGGGAGTTCCCTGCCCGTACAAAAGCGCAACTCCCATCCAAAGCGTTAATGTGATTCGAAGGATTCGGTTGGCGCGCATACTTACTCCCTGTTCTATGGATTTACCAGAGCATCTTCAGTCCGAACTGAACCTGCCTCGATGTGGTTGCCGTGCTGGTGATCAAACCGGCTGTCGGGGACACTCCCGTGGGAGTAAACACCACGGCGTTCGGCGCGTTGAAATTCGCCCGGTTCAGCAGATTAAACATCTCGGCACGAAACTGAAGATTGAATCTCTCGCGAATTCGCGTGTCCTTCATCAACGACGCGTCCCATGTAGCAAGTCCAGGCCCAATCAGAGTGTCTCTGCCGAGGTTACCGTAAAATCCGCTGGCGCTGGGTGGGGCCAGGAATGCCGTGGGATTAAACCATTGGTTCGGGCTGCCTTCAATGATATTGCCGGAAAACGCCGGGTTAACGAACGGGCGCACCGGATTTCGCGTGTCGCCGTTGTTGGATGGGTTGTAACTCAGTTGCGGGGTGAACGGAAATCCGCCCTGCATCGTGACAATCGAGTTGAAAGTCCAGCCACCGATCAGCGCTTTGCCTGCACCGGTTGCTCCTTTCAGGAACTGCTTGCCGGGGCCGAACGGCAACACGTAGGTTGCGTTCACCACAGCGACGTTACGTACGTCGAAATTCGCCAGACCTTTATCCGACGCCAGATTGAACGGGTTGGACGCCAGGGCGGGCTCTCCGCCCGATGTCGTTGCGTTCAGCGAATCGCCATCGTCAATGGTTCGCGACCATGTATAAACTCCGCGAATGGAAAATCCGGAGCTAAAACGGTGGTTCAAATCCACCTGAAGAGCGTTGTATGAGCTGGTGCCTTCCGAGAAGTAAGTCCACGTGTTGGCGAGAGTGGGATTGGCGCGGGTCGCGGTCGGCACATAGTAAGTGCCTCCGGGGACCGGAGTACCGGCGAACGGTGCGGGAAAAGTGGTGGGGTAAGTTGCCGGACAAGGCGATGCCGGACAGATCACCGGCGCCGGTTCGTTGGCATCGATTCCAATCAGTTCGTGATACCCGTGAGTTCCGGTGTAACCCACTGTGAGAGCTGTGTTCGCGGTCAATTCCTGTTGAATACGCAAAGACCAGGTGATCACCGTGGGTGTTTTCAAATCGGGCTGAACACCGCCCGCCACGAGCTTTGCAGTGGAGGGGACAGCGGCCGTGGGTATTAGCGGGAGCTGTGCTATAGAGGCATTCGGCAGGCTATAGGTCGGATTGAACGGGGCATTTTGATCGGTTCGGTAACCGAGCGCGTCCTGAAGGTCGTTGTACATTCCGAAGCCGGCGCGAATCACAGTGGCATGTTGACTTAGGAACGGGCTCCAGGCCATGCCGATGCGCGGTTGCGGCAGGAATTTCCCATTGTTTACGGTGAACGCCGAATTACCGATCGTCGGCAGATTGGATATCACACCGTTCGGAAACGTATAGGTCGCCGCCCGGCCATGAACCTCATTCCATCCGGTAGTAAACTCGTCGCGAAATCCGAGCGTCAGAGTCAGACGGGAGCTCAGACGAATGGCATCTTCCGCATAGAAAGCTCCAAACCAGGCACGCCAGCCGAGCGGCGTCGGCGTCGGATCGTAAAGCAGCGAACTGGCAGTGCCCTGCAGCAGAGTCTGCAGGCTGGTGAAAGTGGCCTGCCCGTATTGACTGAGAGCCAGGTTTTCATTCGAGCGGAGCCGCTGAAACCATGCCCCGAAACTAAGCTGGTTCCGGCCCTTAGTGAATCTGATCCCATCCTCGTAAGTGAGCAGCGTCCGCGCCACATCGAGATTACTCCCGTTGTTACTCCCGGCCAGGCTCAACTGAGCGGTTGGATTGGAAGCCGCACTGCCGCCGACGACAATAGCTCCCAGCGGCAATCCCTGGAGGAAACCCGATTCGCTGGCTGCGGGCGTCCCCGGCGTCGGTTCGCCAGTGAAGAAATAAACCGCGCGGGAAAAGCCCATGCGCGCCGTGTTCACCATCGAGCCCGAGAAAATGTGCGTCTCTTCCAGACTGACCACCTGTTCGCGCAGGCTTTCCACATCCGTGCTGTAGAGGTTCGTACTGGTAGGCGTGAAATCGTGACTATCGTCGATCGTGTAAACAGAGTTCAGGGTGTCTCGATTTGAGAACAGATGATCGAGGCGCACCGTTCCGAAGTCATCTCGAATGGTCTGCAAAGGATTATTGAACGCTTCCGAAATACCTCCGAAATCAGGCGCGCCGGCGCTCGGGACCGCCCATGAATTGATCAGGCTGGATACCCCGACGAAGGCGAGCCCGGACGTTGGGCACGGGCTGGGGGCCGGGGTCACCAGCTTACAAGGCAGATAGCCCGCACGCGCGTTCGTGTCCGGTACCAGGTCAACGCCCGTCTGGTGCAGGTGCTGGCGCAATCCTTCGTAATTCGAAAACAGAAAGGTCTTGTTCTTGCGCACGGGACCGCCTAATGAAGCGCCAAACTGGTTACGCTCAAAACCGGGCGCCGACGAACCGACGTCGAAGAAATTCCGCGCATCGAAGTCATTGTTTCGCAGGAATTCGTAGAGCGATCCGTGAAGTTGATTGGTGCCCGATTGGGTTACGATCAACACCTGCGCTCCCGGCCTCTTACCGTACTCCGCCCCGTAAGAATCGCGCAGAAGATTGAATTCCCGCACCGCATCTACTCCCAGCAGTTGCTGGCTCGTGCCGCCCGGCTGCATGTTGTTCTCCGCCGCGCCGGTGAATTCCACTCCATTCAGCAGGAATAAATTCTGTTGCGGCCTGTTTCCCGACACCACGAAGTTATTACCCACGGTCGAATTGGAAACCCCGATGCCGCCCGTCTTCTCCCACGTAAAGTTCACCACTCCCGGATTCAGAGTGAGCAGTTCGTCGAAGCTCCGTCCATTCAACGGCAAGTCTTTGATCTGTTGCTCACCTACCAGACCCGATATATCAGCCGTCGTCAGACTCACCAGCGGCGCGTCCCCCTGAACCGTTATCTGCTGGCTGGCTTCTCCCACCTGCAATCTGATATCGACCGTCGCCGTCTGGCCCACCACCAGATCCACGCCAGTCCGCACGTCATCCCGGAAACCCGGCTTTGCCGTCCGGATTTCGTAATTTCCAATCGGCACTGCGTAAAGCTGATAGTGTCCTTCCGCGTCTGTCATAGCGCTGCGGGTGGCCCCCGTATCAATGCTTTTAGCTGTAATCGTCGCGCCCGCGACCACCGCCGCCGATGGATCTGTTACAGTTCCCGAAAGAACCGCGGAGACCTGAGCGGAAGCGGAGAAGGAAACCAGCAGGGCCGCGCTCAAAACGACGAATGAGGATCGGAAGAAGGTATTCATGTCTTGTGAAAATGTCAGTGTATCTTAAAGCAGACAGCATTGTCGGAATCCGCGTATGAAGAAAACTGCCCCTGTTCCCGAAATCGTTAACAATCTGGCCGTGCTTCGACAAAAGCGAGGAGTATCCGCCGCGACGTTAGCTTCGTCGATTGGTGTCAGCCGTCAGACCATCTACGCGATGGAAGCCGGAAGTTACATCCCGAACACGGCCGTCGCCCTCCGCCTCGCCAAAGCTCTGGAATCGGATGTCGAAGACCTGTTCTCACTGACGGACGACGCCCCACCTGAACTGCCGGTCGAGGATGTTGTGCTCCTTCCAGGCTCCGGACCGCTCCAGCCCGGTCAGCCCGTTCAACTCTGCCGGGTTGATAAGAGCCTCATCGCTTCCCCGCCCTCCCCGATCCAGTGGTATCTTCCCGCCACCGACGCCATCGTGACGGGCCGCAAAAAGGTCCAGGTCTGTCATTCGGACGCCGCGTTTCCCAACCGTCTTCTCGTCGCCGGTTGCGATCCAGGCATTTCAGTCCTGGCTCAGCATGTTCAGCGGGCCGGCATTGAATTGGTGCTGGCTCACCGCAACAGCTCCCAGGCGCTGGCTCTCCTCAAGGCCGGTGCCATTCATGTAGCGGGCACCCACCTTCGCGATGAATCGACGGGCGAATCGAATACTCCCACCATCGGCCGCATGTTTCCCGAAAATTCTGTTGTGGTGATCTCTTTCGCCGTGTGGGAAGAAGGGGTTGTAACGGCCACCGGCAATCCGAAAAATATCCGCGGCATCGAAGACCTGGCCCGCAAAGGCATTCGCATGGTGAATCGGGAACCGGGTGCCGGCAGCCGCTTCCTCCTCGACTCTCACCTCAAGCGCCTGAATATCGATTCAAAATTGGTTTCCGGCTATGAGGATCTGGCCGCTGGACATCTGCCCGCTGCCTGGCGCGTCCAGACCGGCGCAGCGGATTGCTGCATCGCAACCCGCGCCGCCGCCCGTCTTTTCGGTCTGGGGTTCATCCCGCTCGTCAGCGAGCGCTACGACCTTGCGATTCGGAGCCAGCACCTCGATTTGCCCTCGATTCAGACCCTCCTCGACACCCTCAGCCGGTCCGGTTTTCGCCGGGAACTCGAAAGTGTCGGCGGCTATGACACGAAGGCCTCCGGAACCAGAATCCTCTGAACAATAGCCTTCAGGCCATCCAGTAACCAACGGAGTTCCCTACACTGGGGATTGATGGATTTCGGTTACGCCGCGCGCTTCGTGCTGCTCGGGCTGATTCTTGCGATCAACGGCTTCTTCGCCGCCTCCGAAGTCGCCCTGCTCTCCGTGCGCGATTCGCGGCTCCGCCACCTCGCGGAAGAAGGCAGCGCCGGGGCGAAGGCCGCCCTGTCATTGCTCGCCCAGCCTGAAAAACTTCTGTCGGTCACTCAGATCGGCGTAACTCTCGCCAGCCTCGGGTTGGGATGGGCTGGCGAAGATACGCTTTACGCGTTGCTCACCGCTCTGTTTCATCCCATCGTTACACCGGCTCTCGAAGCGGTTGCGCGCGGCGTATGCTTTTTCCTCGCGTTCCTTGTTATGACTTACTGCCACGTGGTGATCGGCGAAGTAGTCCCCAAGAATCTTGCCCTCGACAAGGCTGATCGTCTGGCCGTCACCGTAGCGCCCGCGCTGATGCTCTTCTATCGCGTCACCGCCCCGTTCGTCAGTGTCATCGAACGCTCAGCCACCGGCATTACGCGCCTGCTGGGAGCCAGGGCCAACCATCGCAGCGGTGGACACTCATCCGAGGAATTGAAGCTGATCGTCAGTTCCAGCCGTTTTGCCGGCCATCTGCCCCGCGCGCAGGAAGACATGATCCACCGCGTGCTTGAGATCGAAGAGGTCACGGTTCGCGAAATCATGAAACCGCGCCGCGAAATCGTATCGATTCCGATCGCCGCCTCGCTCGATCAGGTCCTCGAAACCATGGTGGAAAGCCAGCATTCACGGCTTCCCGTATGGAAAGACAAGCCTGAACAAATGGTCGGCGTGGTGTTTTTCAAAGACATGCTGCAGCTCTGGCACGATCGCCGGCGAAGTCTGCGGACCGGCCGCTCTTCACCCCAATTTCAACTCGAGCAGATCATGCGCAAGCCCCTGATCGTGCCCGAAACTAAACCGCTGGTCCAGATCCTCGGCGAATTCCGCCAGGGACATACCCACATCGCCCTGGTAGTGGATGAGTTCGGTACAGTCAGCGGGTTGGTTACGGTCGAAGACGTGCTTGAACAAATAGTCGGTGAAATCGCAGACGAGTTCGACGAAAAGATACTGCCGGCTCGAACCGAAGCGGCTGAAGTGGATCTCGATGGTGCCACCACCATTCGCGACTTCGCACTCATGTACGGTGTCGAACTGCCTCCTGACGCAGGCTTCGAAACCATTGCGGGCTACATGCTGGCGCGGCTCGGACATATTCCAAAAACCGGCGAATCCGTCGAATTTGAAGACCGCCGTTTCACAGTCACCGCGATGGAGCGCAACCGCATCGCCCATGTCCGTATGCAAAAGATAACCCCGAAGGAAAGCCCGGCAGGAACATCCGAGGAGCCACGCGGCGCGTATGCTCGGCATTGATTACCGCGCGGCGCGGTCTACCTGGACCGCCGCCCTGGTGCTGCTTCTCATCGGACTCGTCTACCTTATCCGTCAGACCCTGCTGGTGTTTGTAACTGCACTTCTGCTCGCCTATCTTCTCTATCCGTTAATGGACTGGATCGACCGCCGTCTGCCTTCGCGAACCCGGCTCCCGGCTCTCGCCATCACCTATCTCTTGGTCATCGGGATAGTGATCACTTTCGGAGTATTTGCGGGTTCAGTGGTGGCCGAACAGGCCTCCAGCCTGGCCGATCAGGCCCCGGCGCTGATCGACCGTATTCGAGAGAATCCTGGCCCCGGACCCGCTGCCGTTCAGAATCTCCGTTCGGAAGTCACAGGTCTGATCGAGAATCAACTCCGCCAACACTACGGCGAAATCAGTTCTATCGTGCCGCGTTACGCCCTGCGCGTACTCTCCGCGTCGCGCAACCTCATCTACCTGGTCATCATCCCGATCCTGAGTTTCTTCATCCTCCGCGATGGCCGCCGGATTCGCGACAGTTTCCTTGATCTGCTCGATTCCGAAAACGGCCGGGCCGCGGCCGACGACATTCTGATGGACACCCATCACCTCCTGCTCGAGTACATGCGCGCCCTGCTCTTCCTGTGCTGTTCCACGCTCATCGTTTACGCCATCGGGTTCTCTGCCATGGGCGTGCCGTTCGCACTATTGCTGGCTTCCGTCGCTTTCCCGCTGGAATTCGTCCCTCTCGTAGGTCCGCTCGCGTCCGTTCTCACCGTCCTCGCGGTCAGCATCCTGAGCGGTTTCCCGCACATCCTCTGGCTGGTGGTCTTCCTCGGAATTTTCCGAATGTTCCAGGACTACGTCATCTCCCCCCATCTGATGAGCCGCGGCGTTGAACTGCACCCTATGTTTGTGATCTTCGGCGTCTTTGCGGGCGGAGAAATCGGCGGAGCTGCGGGGATTTTTCTGAGTGTCCCCGTTCTCGCACTGATCCGCCTGCTTTATCACAGACTGGGTAAAATCCAGACCGCGCGCCGCCGCGTACAGCCGTCCCTCACTACCTGACGCAACTTCTGGCGCTGCACCGCGTTTAGGAATACGTAAGAAGTTTACGTAAATATGCTGCGCAAAGTCCTCAGTTCCGGCCTGATCTTCGTTGCCCTGATTTCGGCGGCCGTCACCATGGCTCCGGATAAGAAAGTGCTGCACGCTCTGAACCGCCTCACTTTCGGCCCCCGTCCCGGCGATATCGAAGCGGTGAACGCCGTCGGCCTCGATCGGTGGATCGAACAGCAACTCAATCCTTCTTCCCTTCCGGAAAATCCGCAGGTAGCCGCCAGGCTCTCGACCTTCGACACCCTCAATATGTCGACCGCCGAGATGGTTCACTACTATCCGACTCCCCAGATGGTCAAACAAATGGTGGACGGCCACATTCCCTTCCCCATCGACGGCCAGACCCGCTACATGGTGGAAAAACTCGCGCGCCGCGTAAAAGCACAAGACGCCGCAGCCGCCCAGCCTTCGACACAGGACAACTCCGATTTCCATGCCAGGTCGATTCCGAACCAGTGGCAGTTGAATCCCGACCAACTCGACATCGTAGAGACTGGAAAGCCCGCCGACCAGGTCGCGCTTCTTGAGCCCATGCCTTCGGCCGAGCAGTACGACATTCTCGATTCGATGCCCAACGGTGTGCGCCAGAAGCTCTTTCAGTTCGCTTCCCCCGAACTGCGCCGCAAAATTCAGATCTTCAACGGTCCCATCCAGGTTGTAAATCAGGACTTAATGGAGAGCAAACTCATCCGCGCCGTTTACTCCAACCGGCAGCTCGAAGAGGTCCTCACCGATTTCTGGTACAACCATTTCAACGTCAATCTCGACAAGGGCGCCGACCGCTATATGGTCACCGCTTATGAGCGTGACGTGATCCGCCCCAACGTCCTCGGCCACTTCAAAGATCTGTTAACGGCCACCGCCGAAAGTCCGGCCATGTTGTTCTATCTCGACAACTGGCAGTCCGCTGGTCCAGACAACCGTCCAGGTGCTCAAAAACGCCGCCAGCAGGGTCTCAACGAAAATTACGGCCGCGAGCTGATGGAGTTACATACGCTCGGCGTCGATGGCGGTTATACCCAGAAAGACGTCACTGAAGTAGCCCGCTGCTTCACCGGTTGGACCATTCGCGAGCCGCGTCGCGGCGGTGGCTTTGAATTCAACGCCAGGCTGCACGACGACGGTGAAAAGCAGGTTCTCGGCGTAACTATCCCGGCTGGTCGCGGAGTAGACGACGGCTTCAAAGTCATCGATATCCTGGCGCATCATCCTTCCACGGCTCACTTCATCTCGAAGAGCCTGGCCATCCGCTTCGTCTCCGACAATCCGCCGGAATATCTGGTCGCGAGGATGGCAAGAACTTTCACTGCGACGGACGGCGACCTGCGCGAAGTCATGCGCACCATGATCTATTCGCCCGAATTCTGGGATCCGTCGAACTTCCGTTCGAAAGTGAAGTCGCCTCTCGAAATGGTGGCCAGCGCGGTGCGCGTCGTCGGCGGCGATGTAGACTACGCCAACTCACTCACAGGCGTGATGAACCAACTGGGCGAGCCGCTCTACCGCAAAGTGGAGCCGACTGGTTACTCCAACCGCAGCACGGATTGGATGAACTCGGCCTCGCTTCTGGCACGAATGAATTTCAGCATCGCGCTGGCGCAGAACAAAATTCAGGGCGTGAAAGTAAATGAATCTCAGTTCGACACCGCGCCCTCCGTCATCGAACGCAACTTACTGTTGACCGCTCCGTCTCCGGATGCGGCGGCAGCGATCGATGCGGGTATCGGCGCACTGCGGGCCACAGGCCCCTCCGTCGCCGGACTTACACTCGGATCTCCCGATTTTCAACGCAGGTAGGCAATCCTATGGCAGTCTCTCGCAGAATATTCCTTCGCAATTCCGCACTAATCATGGCCGGAGTCGGCGCAGCGCCCCTCTGGCTGGAACGAGCCGCCTTCGCCGAACCAGCCACAACCGGTCGCAAGAAAATTCTCGTCGCCATCTTTCAGCGAGGTGCCGCTGACGGTCTCAACATCGTCGTCCCGCACGGCGAGCCGCGCTATTACGAACTCCGCCCAACTATCTCCATCCCACGCCCTGCGTCCGGGATCCCCGCAGAGGACTCCGCAATCGATCTCGATGGCTTCTTCGGCCTGAACCCCGCCCTCGCCCCGCTCAAGCCTCTATGGGACCAGAAGCACGTCGCCATCGTCCACGCCGCCGGTTCGCCCGACCCCACCCGCTCCCACTTCGATGCCCAGGACTACATGGAGGCCGGTACTCCCGGTCTCAAAGCGACCGCCGATGGCTGGCTCAACCGCGCGCTCTTGCCCGCAACCAGCCATGTCTCGCCCGTACGCGCGGTAAGCCTCGGGGCTTCTCTGCCCCGCACTCTCCGCGGATCTCAAAGCGCCATCGCCGTCGAAAATCTCAACAACTTCACCGTGCGCGACGATGCCGCAGCGAAAGTGCTGGAAGCCATGTATAAAGGCACCGGCGATCAGGTGCTCGGCGGCACCGGCAAAGAGACCTTCGAAGCCGTCGCCATCCTCGATTCCATCCGCAAGACGCCCTACCAACCGGCCGGCGGCGCCAACTATCCGAAAGGCCGTTTCGGCGACAGCATGAAGCAGATCGCCCAACTCATCAAGGCTGACGTCGGTATCGAAGTGGCCTTCGCCGACATCGGCAGTTGGGATCACCACGTCAATGAGATCGGCCCCAAAGCCTCCGTCGGACAACTCGCCAACATCCTCGGCGAATTCGGCGGTTCTCTCGCCGCATTCCATCAGGACCTCGGCGATCGCATGGAAGACGTGGTTGTAGTCACTATGTCCGAGTTCGGCCGCACCGCCAGAGAGAACGGCAACCGCGGCACCGACCACGGCCACGCCAACGTCATGTTCGTCCTCGGCGGACCCGTCAAAGGCGGCAAGGTCTACGGCCAGTGGCCCGGCCTCGCCCCCGAGCAACTCTACGAAGAACGCGACCTCGCCCTCACCACGGACTTCCGCGACGTGCTCGGCGAAGCCGTCTACTCACACCTCGGCAATCGATCTCTGAAGACCGTATTCCCGAGTTACGAAGCCGGCACCGCCAAATTCCGCGGTCTTATCCGCGCTTAAGTTACCGGGCCGCGACCGTCAGTGAGCCGGTTAGCGATAAGTCTCCGCTAAACTAAAAGTTCCCATGCCGGAACCTAACGAGACTTTCTACCGCATTGGCAAGCTGCCCCCCTACGTGTTTGCCGTCATCAATGAGATGAGAGCCAACGCACGCGCAGCAGGCCTCGATGTGGTCGATCTCGGGATGGGTAATCCCGATGGCGAGACGCCGAAAGTGGTCGTCGACAAGCTCATCGAAGCCGCCAGGAACCCGAAAAATCACCGCTATTCGGTGTCGCGCGGCATTCAGCACCTCCGCGAAGAGATCTGCAAGCGCTATCAAAAGCGTCACGGCGTCAATCTCAATCCGGATACCGAAGCCATCGTCACCATGGGCGCGAAAGATGCCCTGGCTCACCTGATGTTCGCCACCATCGGACCCGGCGACATCGTGGTTTCGCCCAACCCGGCGTACCCCATTCATCAGTACGGCGTCATCATGTCCGAGGGGCACGCTCAGATGCTGCCCATGCCCAACGCCGAGACTTTCCTCGGTCGCCTCAAAGAGCTCTACCGGGAATCGCCTAAGCCGCCGAAGATGATCCTCATCTCGTTCCCGCACAATCCGACCACCACCTGCGTCGATCTCGCGTTCATGACTGAGATCGTCGAACTGGCACGTCAGCACGGCACCCTGATCGTCCACGATTTCGCCTACGCCGATCTCGGTTTCGACGGCTACATGCCTCCCAGCATCATGGAAGTCCCCGGCGCGAAAGATGTCGCGGTCGAGATCTTCTCCATGTCGAAAAGCTTCAACATGGCTGGCTGGCGCGTCGGTTTCTGCGTCGGCAACGCCCGCATGATCGCCGCGCTCGCCCGCATCAAGAGCTACCTCGATTACGGCATGTTCCAGCCCATCCAGATCGCCGCTATCGTTGCCTTGCGCGAATGCGATGAAGATACGAAACAAATCCGCGACCTCTATCAGAAGCGCCGCGACGTTCTGGTCGAAGGCCTCTGCCGCGCTGGTTGGCCGGTGCAACCGCCCAAAGGGTCGATGTTCGTCTGGTCCCCAATACCGGAGCGTTTCGCGCACCTGAGCTCCATCGATTTCTCCAAGCTTTTGATTGAAAAAGCGCTGGTCGCCGTTTCACCCGGCATCGGTTTCGGACCCATGGGCGAAGGCTTCGTGCGCTTCGCTCTTATCGAAAACGAGCACCGCACCCGCCAGGCCACGCGTTCAATCGCTCAGTTTCTGAAGAAGGAATAACGTTATGCCCATTTACGAATACAGTTGCGATTCCTGCGGCAGCAAATTCGAAAAGCTGGTGCGCCGCAGCGAGGAAGTCCTCGAATCCGGATGCCCCTCCTGCGGCGATAAACACCTCACTCAGGAATACTCCACTTTCGCCGCCCGCGCTTCTTCGCCCGAATCTTCCATGGGCTCGGCATGCGCAACCGGCGCAGACATGCCCTCCTGCGGCGGCGGCATGTGCGGCATGCCCGGTCTCTGCGGCCGCAACTAACCGTCCTCCCACTGGCAACTAAGGCAAAGGGCCAGCAGTGAGCACTTCACCTGCCGCGTCGGCAAACTTGAGCGTGATGGGATCGCCGCACGCGTACAGGCAAGCATTGTAATTCAGTTTTGTCAGCGCCAGTCCATCGGCGAGAACGGTTCTGATTCCCGTTTCTGAACGATTGAATTCTTGACTGAGACGGAACGGGCGCAACTGATCGAGCGGCTCGCCGCTCCCGAGATACGGCGTTGTGGGAGATCACTCCCGTGAAGCCGCGGTCCCGTTAACCTGACGGATAACGCTGTGTTCTAACGCCCAAACCGCCGAGGTGGCACTCAGGCGGGAAGATCGATTTGGCAATGTCTGGACTTTTCAAACTGACCCACTACCCACCGGTCCGATCGACAACATGAAGCTGAGTTACACGTCTGACCCGCCGCTTCAGTTTCAGGAGATCGTTTCACTTCTGGCTGCGGGAACCACTCCCACCTCAGATCTCACACTGCTGGCTAACCGGCCGCAGGCGCCGCCACAGGGCTTTCAACAGAGGGGAGAATCGCTCGTGCTGGGTCAGGCGGTAACCAACCCCGTCGCCTCACGTTTACAACGCGTTTTTGGAGTAAGTCAACTCAGAATTGATCCGTCTTTCAACACTTCCGCGGCTGCGACGCGGGATCGGAACGACATCTTCAGCGTGAACTTTTTCCACAGACGCGGTTTCCGCTAAGGCCGCTTTTTAAAGGGGAACTAAGCGCCGGTCGGCAAGCCCATCTTTAGCAGCAGTTCGAAATACCTCTGGTCGCTTCTTATGCTGTCGAAGATCGGGTTGACAGCAGTCCTATCAGATTGGGGTCGCGTTCCTCCGCTCCCCTGGTGTGTTGAACGCTCGTTGTCCGAGGATGGCTTAACGGTTGTGCGATAGTTGGAAAAACTCCGACATCCACAGTTTCCGCTGAGAGAGAGAGTCACCTGATAGCCGATGTTCACGGTTCGGGTAAGAATCCGCGAGGGCCCGTATCTTTGGATGAGGCGACTGCGGGCACGCGCAGATCGAGGCGGCTTGAGCGTGCCCGCGGAATTCAATTGGAAGGGATGGCGCCGGGGAGGGTCGAATCCACCGTCAGCCGTGTGGCTACGACGGTTCCTGCGAGGTGATCGACGTGGTTGCCCATTGGATCGTACACGTCTATTGTGAGCGTTCCAGTATAACTGTCTCCACTCGGCGAAAGCGTGTCTTGCTCGCGGACATTGACATAGCTGGCGATCATTCCGGTGGACGGGTCGTAATTGATCGGAAAATGGTTGATCTCGAAGGTCAGGAATCCAGTCTGTGCCCATACGCCCATACAAAAGTCTGAATGGACGGCGGAATTGATGAGTTCGGTTCCATCGCTGTGCCATTGCATATATCCGAAGTCGAGGAGGACACCGTCCGGGATCGAAGGATTGTGAGTCGTGTTGCCTTTGGAGATGAATTGAAACTTCCAAAAGCCGACGATCGACGGGGTCGACAGGCCTTGAAATTTTGCGGTGTTCGCCTGCGCCGCCGGTTGTTCCTGGCGGGACTCCGCGCCGGGAACGGCGAACTGAAACGGGCCCTGCAGGGAGGACATGTCGCCGCAACCGGCGACCGCGTTTGAGACAGAAATCGCCAGGAGAATCCCGGCTCCAAGGGTCATGGTAACTGTTCGGGAAATTGCTTTCATTGAGGTTCCTCTTTCTGCCGCGATGAAATTCAGACGGAAACAACCGACCTTCTCAGCTGTGCGTCTGCCGCGTGCATTCTGGAAGGCGCAATCGCGCCGTGAAAACATGAACCCTGGGAAAGATTTTTTGCCGGACGGGCTGGAGATCTCAGGCGGCGCCGTTCAATTCGGCGAGGAGCCACGCGCGCGCAATTTTCCAGTCGCGGAGCACGGTGTCGGGAGAGACCCTGACCACTTCCGCGGTCTCCTTGACGCTCAATCCGCCGAAGAATCGCAGCTCCACGATGCGAGCCTTGCGCGGGTCCACCGCGGATAAGGCATCGAGCGCGTCATCCAGACAGACCAGCTCGCGCGCCCTGGCTTGGGCGATGTCCACTGCTTTACCGATGTCGAGCGGCTGCGGCCTGCCTCCCCGTTTGGCGGCTGCTTTCCGGCGCGCACGGTCCAGCAGGATACGGCGCATCAGCGTCGCGGCTACGGCGAAGAAGTGTGCGCGGTGCTGCCAGTCGAGCTCCTCGGCGTTCACCAGACGAAGATAGACTTCGTGCACCAAATCCGTGCTCTGAAGGGTATATCCAGGACGTTCGTTCCGCAGCAGCCGTGCGGCCATGTGGCGCAACTCCCGATAGACGCGGAGAGTCAGTTGCTCAAGAGCCTCCGAGTCGCCATCGGCCCAGGCTCGAAGCAGCTGCGTTGTGTCGGCTGCGGTTGAACCCTCCATAAACCAGCTCAACTGGATTATAGCCTCGCGTTTGGCGCAGAGGATGTTGCCGATACGGCCGCCGTACGCGGGCGGCGCGAACACCGTGCTCGACACATCCGGCAGTGCCCGCCAGGTTCTCTTTACCGTCGAGCGAGCTCCCATTGATGCCGTTCTGTTTCCCGGTTGATCTCCGGAATTGAGTGCGACTGGCCCCTTCCTTCCTGGGGGCCGGAATTGCTGTAGGATATGTGAATCGTTATGCTGAATCGATGACACCTGACCGCTGGCGCCAGATCGAGGCTGTATATCAGGCGGCTCAGAACTGCGGATCGAAAGGGCGATCTGCGTTGCTGGATCGTACCGACCCGGAAATCCGCGTGGTGGTCGAGCGAATGCTGGAGCAAAAGTCGGGCAGTCAGCTTCTCGATGAGCCTGTCGCGGATCTCTTCGGTGAAGCTACCAGGACGGTCGTCGCTTCCGGCAGCCAACTCGGTCCCTATAAGATCCAGGGCCAGATCGGCGCGGGCGGTATGGGAACCGTCTATCGCGCTGTGGACGCCCGTCTGGGACGCGCGGTCGCCATCAAGGTTTCCGCCGCCCGCTATTCCGAGCGGTTTGAGAGAGAAGCCCAAGCCATCTCCGCTCTGAATCATCCGAATGTTTGCACACTGTACGACGTCGGCCCCGACTACCTGGTAATGGAGCTGCTCGAAGGTTCCACGCTCGCCGAGGAGATCGGCAAGGGCCCGATGCCGCCGGAACAGGTCGCACGCTATGGCGCGCAAATCGCCAGCGCACTCGCGGAAGCGCACGCGCACGCCATCGTGCATCGCGATCTCAAACCAGGCAATGTCATGATCACGCGGCATGGCGCGAAGGTGCTGGACTTTGGTCTGGCCCGGTTGCTGGAAGAAACGGGTCTCACCGAAATGAATCTGGTGATGGGCACTCCTCGATACATGGCGCCCGAACAGGTAGAAGGCCGGGAGCCCGCGCCCGCGACTGACCTGTTTGCGCTGGGGTTGGTCCTGTATGAGATGGCGACAGGGAGCCTGCCGTTTCCCAACGCCTCGCTGGGCCGTATGCTCTCGATCTCTCCTGAGACCAGGGTGCCACCGGCTTCGCAACAACGTGCGGGTTTGCCGGCCGCCCTCGATTCGCTGATATCGCATCTCATCGCGAAAGATCCAGCCGATCGACCGCGATCCGCTTTGGGAGTAGCAGCGGAACTGAAATCGATAAACGACCGGGTAACGCAACCCAGCGTTGTTTTAGTACGATCCCGATTCCCGACCGCCTATGCAATTGCGGCGACCGCGGCGCTGGTGGCTTTGATGGCGGGCGGGAGTTGGTTTTACCAGCGGCTGGAACATCGCCGCTGGGCGCGCGAGGAGGCTATTCCGGAGATTGATCGGCTGCGGAATGCGCGGAAGGATCTGGCGGCGTCTCTCGTTTTGCGGAAGGCGGAACAGTATCTGTCTCGAGATCCGCAACTGACGAAGATCGCGCGCGAGGCTACCGTATCCACGACCGTCAGGTCGTCGCCGTCCGGGGCATTGGTTGCGATTCAGGACTATGTGTCCCCCGACAGCGCCTGGACCGCTCTCGGCAAAACGCCCCTCGATCATGTCAGAATTCCGAAAGGTTATTTTCGCTGGAAACTGTCACAACCGGGCGCTGCCGACTTCGTTTCCGCGCCGGTGACGTCCGCAGTTATGAATTTCGGGACGATGACTTCCGCGCCCGGAATGGTAAACGTGCCAGCCAACGGATTCGCCCAACTGATCGACTTCGTCGGATGGATATTTTACCCGCAGCTCCCTTCGTTCGATATCGATCGCTTTGAAGTGACCAACCGGCAGTATCAGGACTTTGTCGACCAGGGCGGATATTCCAACCGATCTTACTGGAAAGAGCCCTTTCTCAAGGGCGGAAAAGAATTGACCTGGGAACAGGCGATGGACCTGTTTCGAGATCCCACGGGCCGACCCGGTCCGTCCACCTGGGCCGGGGGGCATTTTCCCGCCGGACAGGCGGATTATCCGGTCTCCGGAGTGAGCTGGTATGAAGCAGCGGCCTATGCCGCCTTCGCCGGCAAAAGCCTCCCAGCACTGGCCCAGTGGTATCAAGCGGCGCCGCCCGATTTATCGCCCTATACGATCAACTACAGCAACTTTGCCGGGAAGGGCCCTCTGCCCGTTGGAAAAATGCCGGGGGTGGGTCCATTCGGCACCTACGACATGAGCGGCAATGTCCGCGAGTGGTCGCTGAATTCTGTCTATGGCGATCGGCGCTTCATATTGGGCGGGGCGTGGCAGACGCAGACATACCAGTCTTTTGACCCGGAAGCGCTCCCTCCGTTCGACCGCTCGCCGCTGAACGGCTTCCGCTGTGTGAGGAACCGGGTTGCGTTGCCGCGCGAGGTTGCCGCGCCGATTGTTCCGACCGGGCGCGATTTGTCGAAAGAGAAACCCGTATCGGACGAACTTTTCCAGGCCTACCGCGCCGAGTATGCCTATGACAAATCTCCGCTCAAAGCCGTGAGCGACGGGATCGTTGAGAACACGGCCGACTGGACCAGGGAAAAGATTACCATCGACGCCGGGTACGATGACGAACGCCTTCCGGCGTTCCTGTTTCTGCCGAAAAGCGCCCATCCGCCGTTTGAAACGGTTGTGTTTTTTCCGAGCGCGAGGGTGAATATGATGCCACGGGTCGAGCCGCTGGGCGACATGGGGTTCGTGGACTACGTCATTCAGAGCGGACGGGCTGTACTGTACCCGATTTACAAAGGAACCTACAACCGGCCGGGAAAGCCGACTCTCCCAGGCAGTATAGCCGGCTTCGACGGGCTGATCCAGAAGGCGAAAGAAATCAGACGTTCCGTCGATTATCTGGAAACCCGTCCCGATATCGACAGAAATAAGCTGGCATTTCTTGGGGTAAGTCAGGGGGCGGCCGACGGCGTCATATTCGTTGCCCTGGAAGACCGGTTTAAAACGGCGATCCTGCTGGATGGGGGTTTTTTTCTCGCCCCAACATTGCCGGCTATGAATCAGACCAATTTCGCCCCGCGCGTGAAGATCCCGACCCTTATGGTCAACGGTCGCTACGACTTCACCTTTTCGTTCGATCAGGCGCAGGAGCCGATGTTCCGGATGCTGGGTACGTCCCCGGCCGACAAACGCCACATCGTGCTCGAGACACCGCATGATGTGAGCCAGGACCGGCCCGATCTATCGCGAGCAGTGCTGGCGTGGCTGGATAAATATCTGGGCAAAGTGAATTGATCAACCGCGCACCGGATTCCCGACCGACCAGCGTTCCCAAAGCTGCGTTGGTGCGGTAACCTCGCTCCGGGCTCCCAGTGAGTTTTCCACCTGAAGCAACTCCAACATCGCATTGCGGAAGAAGAACCGCCGGTTTGCTGTGCCCCGCCCGGGTTGAACATTGGAAGGTCCTTCGCAGGGGCCGAACGCAGCAATCCGTTCTGCTTCCGGCGCCCACCGATCAACACAGATGAAGACATGGTCCAGTTCGACTTCCACCTCTCAAGCCTATGCAACCGCGCGCTCAGCGCCTTACGGCGTGGCGTTTGCAAATCGCAGGTTGACGGTTCGTCGTTGTCTCCTTGTGTGGCCGTCACGCTCCCGAGATACGCGATCTGGGAAGTGTACGGCCGCTCCGTCCGGATCGTCGGCCACTCGTACAATGCCGTATAGCTCTGCGCGCACAGCGTCTGCTGCGTCCACGCATAAAGCTCTTTACGATTCGAGGCTTTGAATCCGATTTCTTCGTTGCCGGTTAGAAATGCCTGGACCTGCTCCAGGCTCAGATGTTCACCGTTCTCCATGCTGATTAACAATCCCCAGCATCCGCCCTCTTTTTCCTTCAGGCTCATCTGGCGTTAGACAAGACTGATAGCGCTGCCTCGCTAAAGCAAAGCCGATAATGATTTTTGGCCTTCGGTCGCTTTCGCGCGCTCATTAATCGTCGTGTCCGCTATCGCATAACGCGAACCGGGCTGGTTTTCTTTCTATCTCTGCTGGTTACCGGCGCCGTGGCTTTTGTATCGGGAAATAACCTTCTATTCCTGGTATTCGCCGCGATGCTGGCGTTGCTGCTCATCTCCGGCTTTCTGAGCCGGTTGGTACTTGCGGGCCTTGAGATAGAGCTGCTTCTTCCCGAACATGTGGCGGCACGAATGTTGAGTTCCGCGCGCATTCGCATTCGCAACCTCAAACGATTCACCCCCTCTTTTTCGATCGGTGTCACAGGTATAGGCGGAGATGGCCAGGCAGCGACGATTCTGACCAACCCTCTCTATTTTCCTCTGATTCCAGGCAACCGGACGGTAGAGGCCAATGCGGCCGTAACCTTTCCGCGGCGCGGCAGCCATAAGGAGAATGTCTTCGTTCTCTCTACCTCTTTCCCTTTTGGCTTTCTGCATAAAACCGTTCATGTCAATCTGCGCAGCGAAACGGTGGTGTATCCCGCCATGACCGCGGGGCCTGAGATCGAGGAGCTATCCGAAGCGTTGGTGGGAGAAGCCGATACCCCCGTCCGCGGCATTGGGCGCGACTTCTACCGGATCCGACCCTACGAAGCCAATGACAGCGCGCGTCATGTGGATTGGAAAAGCACAGCCCATACGGGTAGTCTCCAGGTTCGCGAATTCACCCGCGACAGGCAGCGCCGCATTGAAGTGTTTCTCGATCCGCGCATTTCTCCTGGGGGAGAAGCTGCTTTTGAGCGTATTGTGGAGAGTTGCGCCTTCCTCCTCTGGCATCTGGCCGATTCCGCCCAGGATTGCCTTTTCCGATCCGGGACGTTTTCGTGTACGCTGGAGGGTCCGATTGGGATTTACGATATTCTTAAGTTTCTCGCGCTGATAGAACCGTCTGTTCTTCGCGTTTCCAGCGACAAAATCAACCCCGGCTTTATGATGCCGGACGAATCAGGGAATGACGAATCACGCCATGACGAATCGAGCAATGACGAATCGAGCCTGCAGATCCTTTTCACCGCCCGCGACGCTGGTGAAGAATACGCACAGTACCCCGGCCTCCGGCCGGGCGTTATCATCGCCGACCCGTCCCGTTGCAACGCGCTCTAGCCGGCTGAGGCTTCTTTTGCTGGTTTTGCCGCTGTTGCTGGCGACGGCGGTAAGCGCTCAGATTGCGGGGTCGATCTCGGGACGTGTTCAGGATCCTTCCGGCGGGGGCGTTTCCGGGGCCACGATCACGGTAAAGAGTCTCGAGAGCGGAGCCACACGGAGCGCCACGACCAATGAGGAGGGCGATTACGCCGTCCTCGCTCTGCCTCTGGGCGCCCAGGAAGTACGGGCCGAAAAGGCGGGTTTCAAAGCAGCGGTTCGTACCGGCGTCGACCTGGTAGTGGCGCAGGATGCCGTGGTCAATCTGCAGCTTCAGGTGGGCGATCTGGCTCAACAGATCGTGGTGACGGAAGACGCGCCGCTGGTCAATACAACTACTTCGCCGGTCTCGGGCGTAGTCAACGAACAGCAAGTGAAAGATCTCCCGCTGAACGGCCGCAGTTTCGACGCTCTGTTAGCCCTGAACCCAGGCGCCGTCAACTACGTGCTCAAGAGCGCAGGCACCAGCACGAGCAACGGCAATACTTTTTCGGTGGACGGCCGCCGCCCTGCCGAGAATCTCTTCCTTCTGAACGGCATTGAATACACGGGCACCAGTCAACTGTCAGTCACGCCCGGTGGAGTGAGCGGAGAACTGCTGGGCGTCGACGCGGTCCGTGAGTTCAATGCCCTTACGGATACCTATGGAGCCGAGTACGGCAAAAGGGCGGGTGCGCAGGTAAGCGTCGTAACGCAATCCGGAACGAACGCATTGCATGGGTCGCTGTTCGAGTTTTTCCGCAACAGCGACCTCGATGCTCCCAACTACTTCGCGGCACAGGGGGCTTTTCTGCGGCGCAATCAGTTCGGCAGCGCACTGGGTGGCCCGATCAAAAAGAACAAACTGTTTGTCTTCGGGAATTATGAAGGGCTGCGCTGGGCGCAATCGACTACTACTCCGGAAAGTATAGTGCCCGACCTGAATGCTCGCCAGGGTCTTCTGCCGAATGCAGCAGGAACGCCCGCGCCGGTGGCCGGGCTGAACCCCGCCATCCTGAACTACATGCAGCTTTGGCCGCTGCCGAACGGTCCGGATCTAGGTGGTGGTTCGGCCATCTCGATTAACAATCCGGCCCAAATATTCCACGAAGATTTCGGCACACTTCGTACCGACTACATTCTCAGCAGCCGGGACACTCTCACCGGTTCCTACACGATCGATAACGGGAATAGCGTACTGCCTCAGGCGGATCCGTTATTCGCGTCTGCTCAGGCGCTTCGGATGCAGGTTGCCTCGATTGAGGAAACGCATGTGTTTACGCCTTCCCTTTTGAACACGATCAACGTCGGCTACTCACGCGCCGGTTTCAATTACGATTCGGCTTTGCTCACGACCTTTCCTTCCAGCGTTTCCTTTGTCAGCGGCGCGACGCCTGGGGGTATCGTCGTCGGCGGCGGAGTCAGTACGACGGGAGCCGGAACCATCACATCGGCTGGACCGAACAATGCCGCGAATGTCTGGAACCGCCGCGGTCTTTTCACCGAGCGTGACGACGTTCAGTACATCCATGGCATTCATCAGATCAGCGCGGGGGTGTGGTTTCAGCGGCTCGATGACAATGAAGATACGGCCTCGCGTCAGCTCGGGCAAGCGACTTTTGCCAGTCTGCAGACGTTTCTCCAGGGGACAGTGACCACGTTCCAGGTGGTGCCGAATCCGACTGAGCTCGGCTGGCGCAGCTTTTTCGGCGCTGCTTATGTTCAGGACGTGATGCGCCTGAGGAAGAATTTCACACTATCGATCGGCCTGCGCGATGAGTTCACTACTGGTTGGAATGAGGTGAACGGCCGTGCTTCGAATTACATTACGAATAGTTCCGGAGTGCTGCAGACGACTCCGGTGGTGGGCAATTCCCTGTTCTCGCAGAACAATGCCACGCATCTGCTGGCGCCGCGCGTCGGTGCTGCATGGGATGTTTTCGGCAATGGTAAAACCGCTATACGCGCCGGCTTTGGCACATACTACTCGCTGATCGACTCGCTGGCTTTTCTGGTGAATTCGCTGCCGCCATACAACGGATCGGTTTCGTTCTCGAGTGTGGCGCTCACGTCGATTCTTCCCATCACGCCGAGCGTTCCGCCTCCGCCGTCCTGCGGGCCCGGGGTGCCTACGCCCTGCACCACGTACGCTCCGCAAGGGGTGCAGTCTAACGCTAAGACGCCGACGGTTCAGGAATGGAACCTGACGGTGGAGCAGCAGTTAACCTCAAACACTTCGCTGCGCCTCGCCTATACGGGATCGTTCGGTTATCACGGTCTTCTCAGCGTTGATCCCAACAGCGTGCCCGCTCAGATATGCGAATCCGCGGCGGGATGCGTTGCCGGCGGAACGGGCACAACTCACGCCACGGTGGCGCAGGGGGCGCAATATATTCCCGTGAGCACGCGCCCGAATCCCTACCTGTCGGGCGGATTCTTCTGGTATACGGAGGGCAATTCGAGTTACAACGCACTGCAGGTGGATGTGATCCACCGGCTCAGCCACGGCCTCACGATCCGGGGGAATTTCACATGGTCGAACAGTCTCGATTTCAATTCCGGTCTGACGGGTGCGCAGTCGAGCAACCAGGCCCAGATGATTCTGGACCGGAACGATCTCGGCCGCGACTGGGGTCCGTCGGCGCTCGACATCAAACACCAGGCAGTCATCTCCGGTTCCTACATGCTTCCGCTTGGCAAAGGCAAGCTGCGCGAAGGCTGGCAGATCAACGCCATCGCCACCATGCTCAGCGGATTCCCATTCACTCCGCAAGTTGGTTCCAATCGGTCCGGCGACGGCGATACCAGAAACCCCGACCGCCCCAATCTCAACCCGGCTTTCAGCGGTCCCGTGGTTACGGGGAATCCCAATCAGTGGTTCAATCCGAATGCGTTCCTGCTGCCTGCGGCGGGGACATACGGAAACCTGGGGCGGGGCACCTACCTCGGACCTGGCCTTGCCAATGTCGATTTTTCGCTCTTCAAAACGCTTCCGTTGCGAGAGCGCCTGAACCTTCAGTTCCGCGCTGAGGCTTTCAACGTTTTAAACCACACGAACTTCGGGACACCGAACGCGATTGTGTTTTCGAACGGGGCGATTAGTCCGACGGCGGGTCTGATTACGACGACGGCGACTACTTCGCGACAGATTCAGCTTGGGCTCAAACTGGTTTTCTGAAGGCCGGACGCTTAAAGCGCTCCGACATTGTCGAGGCTGCGCCAGAGATACCAGCAGGCAATCGAAGTATAAGGTTTCCAGACCGCCGCGATCTTTTCCATCTCCGCGGGCCTGGGCAGATCTTCGAGGTTGTAGGCCTTCTTCATGGCTACGCGGATGCCGAGGTCGGCTACGGGCAGCACATTGGGCCGGCGCAGGGCGAACATGAGGAACATCTGGGCGGTCCAGACACCGATGCCTTTCACCTGAGTGAGGTGCTCGATCACGACCGTGTCCTCGGAGGCATGCAGGTGTTCAAACACTACGGAGCCTTTTTGGGTATGACGAGCCAGTTCCCGGATGTACAGAGTTTTTTGCCCGGAAAGGCCGAGTTTGCGCATCCGTTGGGGGCGCAACTTAAGAACAGATGCGGGCGTCAGTTCACCCGTAGCTTCTTTCAGGCGGCCGAAAATGACACTGGCTACTTTGCCGCTAAGTTGCTGATAGACAATGGATCTGACCAGCGTTTCAAAGCTGGGGTCACGGTACTCGATGGTGAAGGGCCCCACCGTCCGGATGATCTGGGCAAGAATCGGGTCCGATTTTTTGAGATGCTGGAGAGCAGAGCGCAAGTTCAATTCTATGAAAGTCCTTCGTCTTAAGTACGCGATTCCGTTGCTGCTTGTTCCTGTAGCGTTACTGCGTGTCGAGGCCCAACCGCCGCGCAATGGCGGTTCGGCGTCCGCCGATATCGGTTCCGATCAGCCGATCCGGGTGGATGTCGACATCGTCAACCTCTACACTGCCGTTCGCAATAAGCAGAACGGCCTGGTGAATAATCTGGAGAAAACGGACTTCACTTTGGCGGAAGACGGCAAGGCGCAAACCATTAAATACTTCACGCGGGAGACGGATCTTCCGCTCACGATCGGGCTGCTGGTGGACGTTTCAAATAGCCAGCGCAACCTGATCGAAGTGGAACGCCATGCGGCGGCTTCGTTTTTCCAGAGTGTTCTGAAGAAGAAAGACGTGGCGTTTCTGGTGAGCTTCGGCGCCGATTCCGATTTGCTGCAGGATCTGACCGGCTCGCCGCGCGTTCTCGAAGATGGGCTGAGCCGTATGAAGCTGAACGGCGGATTCTCGGGTATTAATTCAGGCCCGGTTCCTACAGCGACCCATGCGCGGGGAACGGTGCTCTATGACGCTGTCTTCGCGGCGTCGAACGATGTGCTGGCGAGGGAAGTGGGACGCAAGGCCATCATCCTGATCACGGACGGTGAGGACGAGGGCAGCACGGAAACCGAGAAAGCGGCCATTGAAGCGGCGCAAAAAGCCGACACCATCATCTATGGAATTCTCTACGTGGACCGGCAATTCTATGGAGGGTTCGGGAATTTCGGAGGTGGCTACAGCGGTGAGACCGTGCTGAAGCATATGGCGGACGAGACCGGAGGACGCCTCTTTACAGTGGACCGGAAGAATACGCTCGACAACATCTTCGATCAGATTCAACAGGAGATGCGCACGCAGTACGCGATCGGCTATACGCCCACGAACAGCGTGAAAGACGGCTCATATCGCAAGATCGATCTGCGCACCAACAACAAAGATCAGAAGGTCCAGGTGCGCAAGGGCTATTATGCAATGCCCAACCAGCAGTAGAGGCACTCAGCGCGCCAGATATTTCTGACGAGCGGCGAGGTATTCTTCCACCGCGGCTTCAAGGGGAGGCATGGGCTGAAGCTTTTCCGTGCGCATGCGCGCGTTATCCAGAGCGGAAAACTTCGGGCGCCGTGCCGCCGTGCGGTATTCGCGCTCATTGGTGGGTGAAAGCTGGGCGGACACACCGGCTTTGGTGAATATGAGCCGCGCAAAATCGAACCAGGAAATCGGCTGACCGCCGCCGATGTGGAAGACGCCTTCGAGATCGCGTTCCAGCAGGTCAATCGAACGGCTGGCTAAGGCGGGAGCGAAGGTTGGGGAAGCGGCGTGATCTTCGACGACGCGGATCGGCTTGTTTTCACGCGCCAGACGCAGCATCAGTTCAGGAAAATTGCCGCGCGCGGTTTTCAATCCGCCGGGTCCGAACACACCGGAAGTGCGCACGATCAAAGGCCGGTCGAGATAAGCTGCCGCGTAGAGTTCTCCGGCGAGTTTGGAGACGGCGTAAGCTCCCAGGGGATGAGTGGAATCGGTTTCCGTGTAAGGGCGGCCCAGCATTCCATCGAAAACGTAATCGGTTGAAAAATGAACCAGGCGGGCATCGTTCTGGCGGCAGGCGACCGCGATGTTGCGCACACCGAGGGCATTGGCCTCGAATGCGGCGAGAGGTTCGCGCTCCGCCACGTCCACCTGGTTATAGGCGGCGCAGTTGAAGACGGCGAAGGGTTCGAACTCAGCCATGGCGCGTTCGAGTTTCTCGACGTTGAGGATGTCGAGAGCGGTGCGCTCGAAGCCGCGAACTTCATAGCCTCGGCGAGCGAGGTCGGAACAAAGTTCGACGCCGAGCTGTCCGGTGGCGCCAAATACGATTACTCTTTTTTGAGAGGCCAAGCGCGATTCTACCAGCGCAGACCAAAAGCGGCGGCGATCACGCAGACGATCGCAAGGACCAGAAGCAGACCGGCCCATGTAATCCATGAAAAACCGAATAATTCACGGGGGGCGGGGACTGTTTCGACGGCTGGTTCAGGAGCTTCGGTATGGCCTGCGCGCTGAGCTTCGCGGCGGGCGATCACCTGAGTCAACTGCTCTTTGCCGGCGCGGTCCGCAATCAGAATCGTTCCCGCATCCGGGCTGCTGGTAGAAGCGATGAGTTGGGTACGAAGGGGCTCGGGGACTTCCTGAACAGACCGGTAGAAGCCATGTTCACGACCGGCCGCGATCATTACCGCCGAAGTTTTCATGACGCCGGAAATGCTGCGCATAAGCTTCAGCCCGCACTCGGGGCAGAGGCTGAGATCGCCCTCGGATTCGGCATGGCAGCGGGGGCAGATCATAGCCTTAGGTGATTATGCATTTACCACGACGGGCTGCCGCAATTCACGGGCCACGCTTTGCGAGCCGAAATGCGCCAGGGTTACCTGAATGAAACCGAGAGCCGATTTGGGCAAAGCTTTATCTTTGCGGTAAATCAGACCCAATTTGCGGAGCATCGGTTCGGGAGCCAACGGTATCGTTTTCAGATCGCCGGCGGCTACTTCGCGGGCGCAATTGGAGGCGGCGAGGAAGCTGATGCCAAGGCCCGCCATCACGAAACGCTTCATGGTTTCCGAGGAATCGAGTTCCATGGAAACCTGCATTTCGCCTTCCACGCTTTCAAACCATGTGTTGAGGCGGCTTCGGGTCATACCGGTCTGAGGAAGCAGCAGGGGATATTGAACGATATCCTCGCAGGTTACTTTGTCGAGTTGCGCGAGCGGGTGGTCAGCCGGCACAACGGCGCGGACTTCGTCGCGATAAATGTCGACAACCTGGACGCGCTTTTCCGCCACGGGGAGTTGCGTGAGTCCGAAATCGGCGACGTTTTCCATGACGGCTTCGACAACGCGTGAGCCGTAGGAGCGGTTTACCTGGAGTTGGACTCCGGGAAACAGAGACTTATATTCGGCGAAGACGGCGGGAAGGACGTAGATGCAACTGGCTTCGTTAGCTGCGATTACGAGTTCGCCGCGGGGTGAGGTTTCGAGTTCGTTGAGCGCGTTCTGGGACTGGCGACGCAAATCCAGCATGCGTTCGGAGTATTCCGCGAAGATTTTTCCGGCGGTAGTCAGTGAAATGCGGCTGCCAAATCGTTCAAACAACTCGGCCTTGAGCTCGTGCTCCAGCTGGCGGATCTGCGCACTGATCGCCGGTTGTGAGCGATAACACGTCTGGGCTGCTTTAGAGAAGCTTTTGAGCCGGACGATCTCGAGAAATGTGTGGAGTTGGTCGAAGTCCATACAGGGGCCGTCGGCTCATGTCACCGGTTTATGACAGGGCCTCAGCGCCCTTATATCAAAAAACGATTTGTGCCTATTTTAGCAGAGTGAGCATCTTTTATTTGTACTCCCGTCCGGTCCCGGTAAAGTAAAGTTTGGTTTCCCTGATTCCCTTTTTGCCTTTGTTGGCGGCGCTGGTCGCGGTGGTGGCGGCAGCGATTGCTGTTTTTCTGGAAGACCGCAGGGCTTTGGCGCAGCCTTTGATTCCTTTGAGCGGAGGGCTGTTGGCCGGGCTTGCCGTCTTCGGTCTGCTGCCGGAACTCTCTCATCAAATTGGCGCAGTGCAGGGGATTGCCCTGGCGGCGAGCGGCTGCGGCGCACTGATGTTGTTCGATCGATATTGCTATCCGGTATGCCCCTCCTGTTCGCCGAAACATGATCACGGTGACTGCGAGACTTCTTTGCACGGCTTTGCGGGACCGCTGATCGGAGCCATTTCAATCCACGCATTCACCGATGGGTGGGCGCTCACTGCGATTGACGGAGTGACGGGGGCATCGGGCGGTGCACGGCTCAGCCAGGCGGTGGCGGCGACGGTTCTGCTGCACAAGATTCCCGAAGGTTTGGCATTGGGCGCCATGCTGCGGGCGTCGGCGGGGTCGGACCGAAGAGCCATCGGCTGGTCGGCGATTGCGGAATCGGCGACGGTTCTTGGCGGCTGGGTCGGGTTGCGGCTGACTTCCCACGAGTGGGTCAGTTATCCGCTGGCTGTGGCGGCGGGTACGTTTCTATTCCTGGGACTGCATGCAATCCACGGCGACTGGAAACTGCGGGGGGCGCGGCTGGCGATGATTCCGGCATTGGCGGGCGCGGCAGGGGCGGCACTGCTCGAGCGTGCGTTCTTTTAATGCCGACTGACATTGATCGGCTGACCATTACCGATGCTTCGGGATATCGCGGTACGGCTGAACGGGTCTGTAAGCCGGAAACCGAGGAAGATCTTGTCGAGTTGGTGCGCGAAGCCGGTCTATCCCACATTCCTTTGACGATTGCGGGCTCACGGACGGGACTGACGGGTGGGAGCGTGCCTCAATCCGGCTGGCTGATTTCGATGGAGCGTTTTTCGCGGATCCAAATTCAGGGGAGCACCGCGATTTGCGGCAGCGGTGTTCTGCTGCGCGACCTGCAAGCGGCGGCGGCGTCGAGTCATCAGTTTTACGCTCCGGATCCAACGGAGAACAGCGCGTCTGTCGGCGGAACTCTGGCTACCAACGCCAGCGGGTCGAGGAGCTTTCTCTACGGCGCAACGCGGCGCCATGTTCGAGCGATTCGAGTGGTGCTGGCGGGGGGCGAGGTGCTGGTTTTGCGGCGCGGCCAGAAGCCTCCGTTCGATCTGCCATCGATAGATGCACCGGCCACTACGAAGAATACGGCCGGATATTTTTTGAGGAGCGGCGCCGATTATCTCGACTTATTCATCGGGTCGGAAGGCACACTATGCATCATTACTGAAGCAGAACTGGCGCTGCTGCCTTCGCCCAGGTTCCTGACCGCCGCTGTACTGTTTTTCCGTACGGAAGCTGCCGTGCTTGATGCAGTGGATGAGCTCCGAAGAGTTCCGGGTCAGCGGATGATTGAGTACCTGGATGCGGGCTCTCTCGATCTGATCCGCGGCGCTTTTCCTGAGATTCCCGCTGCCGCGAAGGGGGCGTTGCTGTTGGAGCGAGGGGGAGAACAGGAAGCAGATGTCGACTGGTTAGCCGGCGATTATCTCGACGAATCCTGGATTGCCACGACCGCGCCCGACCGCGAGCGGTTCCGCCGTTTTCGGCATGCGTTGCCGGAAGCGGTCAACGACGTAGTGCGGCAGCGAGGGCTGACCAAGATGGGTTCGGATTATGCGGTGCCCATCGCGCGCAATCGGGAGATGCTGGCCGTGTATCGCGCCGCGCTGGAGCGGGCTTTCCCCGGCCGCTATGTGATCTTCGGACACATGGGCGACGCTCATTTACATGTAAACATCCTGCCGGGCAACGAAGTGGAATGGGCAGCCGCGAAGGATCTGATGACGCAATTCGCGCGCGAAGCCGTAGCTCTGGGTGGCACTGTTTCGGCGGAGCACGGTCTGGGCAAGCGGAAGCGCGAATTGCTGGGCATTCAATACCGCGAGGGTGACGTTGAAAAGATGAAATTCGTAAAGCGGCGCCTCGATCCCATGGGCCTGCTGGGGCGCGGCACCCTTTTTGACATATGACGGCTCAAGATATAAAGCGCCGGCACCGTGTGGTAATTGCAGGTGGCGGCTTCGCCGGTTTGTATGCGGCCCGGCGATTGAAGCACGCCAATGTGGAAGTCACGCTGTTGGACCGGCGGAACTTCCACCTCTTTCAGCCGCTGCTTTATCAGGTGGCGACGGGTGCGCTCTCACCCGGTGAGGTGGCTTCTCCGCTGCGCTCCATTCTGAACCGGCAGAAGAACGTGAGGGTGCTGCTCGGGGAAGTGGTGGATTTCGACACTACTGCTCATGAAGTGATCCTGAAGGACGAATCGCGCATTGCGTGGGACACGCTGATTGTGGCGACCGGTTCGACGCATCATTATTTCGGACATCCGGAGTGGGCGGCTCTGGCGCCGGGGCTGAAGACGATCGAGGATGCGACGGAGATCCGCTCACGGATTCTGCTGGCCTTCGAGCGGGCGGAGAAGAATTCCGATCCCGTGGAACGGAGCGCCAATCTCACCTTTGTGGTGGTGGGCGGCGGCACGACCGGAGTGGAACTGGCGGGAGCTTTGGGCGAGATTTCCCGCGATACGTTGCGTAAAGACTTCCGCAGCATTAACCCGGCGGACGCGCGGATCCTGCTCGTCGAAGGCGCGGACGATCTGCTGCCCTCCTATCCGAAAGATTTGTCGGCGGCGGCGGAGCGTTCGTTAAAACGCCTGGGCGTTCAGACGAGGAAGTCGGCCAAAGTTACTGAAATCGACGCAGGCGGAGTTACGGTCGAGTCGAAATCGAGTAAAGAAAGAATCGACGCGCACACGATATTGTGGGCTGCGGGAGTAGCGGCCTCACCACTCGGCGCTGTACTGGCAAAGCGAACAGGGGTGACGATCGACCATGCCGGGCGCGTCGAAGTTGCGCCCGATCTCTCAATACCAGGGCATCCGGACATTCTTGTGGTGGGCGATCTGGCGACGCTGAAACAGAAGGGCGCGGCGGTTCCGGGAGTGGCTCCGGCGGCTATGCAGGAAGGGCGATATGCGGCCGAGCTGATCGAAGCCCGTCTTGCCAGTAAAACGCCGGCGCCCTTTCATTATCTGAACAAAGGCAGTCTGGCAACGATCGGGCGGAATTCGGCGGTAGCTGAGATCGGCCCCTTGCACTTTTCCGGCATCCTGGCATGGCTGGCGTGGCTATTCATCCACCTGCTGTACATCGTTGAATTCGAGAACCGCCTGCTGATTGTCGTGCAGTGGGCGTATGACTATTTCACTCACAACCGGGGAGCCCGGCTGATTACGGGCGAGAAGAGTTAAGATCTTAGCTGCATGTCAAGTTCCCGAAGAATCACGCGACGCCAGGCTTTAGCCCGAGCCGGCATACTGAGTACCGCGACTGCTCTTGCTCTGCGAAAGGGCCTAGCGGCTGCGGCGCCGGTGAGTCCGGTGATGATGCGGCTCAGCGGTTATATGAGTGAGGCGGCGGGACGAGCGCTGCCGGAGGAAGTCGCGGAGAAGACGCGGCACCACATTCTGGATACGCTGGCCGCGATGGTTTCCGGGGCCGATCTGCCCCCCGGCCGTATCGCTATGAAATTCGCACAAGCCCATCAGGGGGAGAAAACGGCGACGGTGGTGGGGTCGGGTTTGCTTTGCGGCGCGATCGAGGCGGCGCTGGTGAACGGCATGCTGGCCCACTCCGACGAGACGGACGATTCGCACGCTCCGTCGCATTCACATCCGGGATGCGCGGTAGTGCCGGCGGCGCTGGCGGCGGGCGAACAATTCGGAATATCGGGTCAGCAGTTTTTGCGCGCGGTGACTCTGGGTTACGACATCGGGCCACGCGTTACTCGTACGCTGGGCGGCCTGCCGTATCAGATGGAAAGTCATCACAGCGCTCACAGCATAGCCGAAGACTTCGGAGCGGCTGCGGCGGCGGGATGCGCGGCGACACTGAATCAGCAGCAGATGCGATGGATCCTCGACTACGCGGCGCAGCAAGCGGCAGGAATTGCTGCCTGGGAGCGCGATACGGAGCATGTTGAAAAATCGCTGGTCTTCGCCGGAATGCCGGCGCGCAACGGAGTCACTGCGGCGCTGTTGATTCAGTTGGGTGGGAGCGGAGTGGACGATATCTTCGCTGGTTCTGACAATTTTCTGATGGCGTTCGCGCCCAAAGCAAACCCTGCAGGGCTGGTCGACAAACTGGGTGAACGCTACGAAGTCACTTTGACCAATATCAAGAAGTGGACGGTGGGCTCGCCGATTCAGGCGCCGCTCGATGCACTGGAATTACTGATGAAGAAGCAGGCGTTTAAGCCGGATCAGGTTTCGAAAGTCGTGGTGCGGGTGGCTACCAGCGAAGCGAATACCGTCAACAACCGCGACATGCCGGATATCTGTCTGCAGCACATGGTGGCTGTGATGTTGCTGGACCGTACGGCCTCGTTTGCGGCAGCGCACGATAAGCCGCGGATGCAGGACGCAGCCGTGCTGCACGAACGCGCCAAGGTGCAATTGATCCCTGACGAAGAACTCGAGAAGCTTTATCCGCGCCGGATCACTGTCGTTGAATTGACACTGACGGACGGTACCAAGCTGACCGAACGCGTGGAAGCTGTGCGCGGTACCGCCGAGAATCCTATGACTCGCGACGAAGTTGCAGGCAAGGCCCGCGATCTACTGTCGCCCCGGCTCGGCAGCGCTCAGGCCGCCAAACTCATTGCGACGGTCCTGAACGTGGAGCGTATCGGCAATATCCGCGAACTGCGTCCTCTTTTGCAGATCGGCAGTTAACCGGCTTATTAACCGCCGATAAACATTTTCGCGAAATAGAAAAGCGAGCCGAGGACGAAAATAGGCGCGGCGGCTACGCCGATCAGGCCCAGAATCGACCACGAATACATAAACTGGCTGTTTGAAATGCTGCGTGAAGTGAGCATGCTTTCTCCTCTTCCTCACCCTGAGGATAGGCACGCAGGGGTCCGAACACAAGCCGCTAGGCTGGCTGCGCGGGTGGCGGCGCCTCTTCTTTGGGGAGAACGCGCACACTGCTGGCGGCGATTTTGCCGTTGCGATCCATGCCGAGGTCGTAGGCGACCTTCGCGCCGGGCACGAGGTCGGTCGATTGTCCCTGGTGAAGGCGGGAGATGTGGAAGAAGATATCTTTTCCACCGCCGTCGGGACGCAGGAACCCGAAGCCCTTCTCTTCGAAGTAAGTGGTGACGGAGCCGGTCTGGATATCCGCCATACCTTCTTCAGCAGGCTCGCCCGAGGCGGCTGCGGCTGCGGGGGCACGCCCGCTCTTATCGCCCACCCCTTGTTTGAGGAGGGCCATGTCTTCGTCAGTGAGTTCTGAATGAGAACTCGTCTGAGAAGGCATTTTCAGGTTTGGATTCTTTTTGAGCGAATCTTCAAAAAGGCGTTTCTGTCGGGCGTTCAAAAGAGGGAATCCTTTTCAACAGTGGGGCTATGCCTGAGTAGCAGCAACTTTAGGCTTTCGCGCACGAGATGCGCGCTTTTCGGCGGGGGGCTGACGATCGCTCTTTTTGAGCGAAGCCAGGACCATGGTGGTCACGAATTTCTTCTCCCCATGATCGTCGAATTTGATAACAATACGTTCTTCGGAACTGGAAAGCACGGTGCCGAGACCATACTTCTGGTGCTCAACCTGAGCTCCCTGATTGTAGTTAGCCATGGTAAGTGAGAGGATGCTCCTTTGCGGGACCCGAATAGCGAAATGAGCCGGATGCGCGCAAATTACACACTTATACTATCATGGCCCGATCGGCCACGTCGTACAGGTCTCCGACATACAGGTCTCCACTGGCCCGGCCGTCTCTTCTCGCCCGCATCAGTGGGCTGAAGCCGGAATGGCTAGTGAATCGAGGTCTTTTCCGAGCGTCTTTGTCTCTCTCTACAGTCCTTTTTTGGCGAGGAATTCGACCAGATCGTTGACCCGGCAGGAATACCCCCATTCATTGTCGTACCAGGCGACCACTTTTACCAGGTTGCCGTCAATCACTTTTGTCATGCCCGCATCCACGATGGAACTGTTCGGATTGTGGAGCATGTCGGTCGAGACGACGGGATCTTCCGTATAGGCCAGGATATTTTTCAGAGGACCTTCGGCTGCCGCTTTCAGCGCCGCATTCACTTCGCTGTCCGAAGTGTTCTTTCCGGTGAGAACCACGAGATCGACTACGGAAACATCGGGCGTCGGGACGCGCATGGCATATCCATCCAGCCGGCCTTTGAGTTCGGGCATGACCAGGCCGATCGCTTTGGCCGCGCCGGTGCTGGTCGGAATCATGTTGAGGGCAGCGGCGCGGGCGCGGCGCAGATCTTTGTGCGGGAAGTCGAGAACGTTCTGGTCGTTCGTGTAGCTGTGGATCGTGGTCATCGATCCTTTGAGAATGGTGAAGTTCTCATGCAGAACTTTCGCCACGGGACCGAGACAATTGGTGGTGCAGGAAGCGTTCGAAATGATGTTGTGTTTCGCGGCATCGTAGGCGCTGTCGTTAACGCCGAGCACGATGGTGAGGTCTTCGCCTTTGGCGGGCGCGGAGATGATGACTTTCTTCACGGATCCGCGCAGATGTTTAGCCGCGTCTTTGGCTTCCGTGAAGCGGCCTGTCGATTCGACTACGACTTCGACACCGAGAGAATTCCAGTCGATTTCAGCCGGATCTTTGGTGGCAAAGACTTTGATTTTGCGATGTCCGATGACGATGGAATCGCCTTCGATTCGAACTTCTTCGCCGAGGGGGCCGAGAACCGAATCGTATTTTGTGAGGTGAGCCAGAGTTTTGGTGTCGGTAAGGTCATTCACCGCCACAAATTCGATCTCCGGATTGTGCAACGCGGCGCGAACCACATTGCGGCCGATGCGGCCGAAACCGTTAATTCCTACCTTGGTCGCCATCTTCTTCTCCTTGAGGTGAAGCTGCTATCGGGTATTTAGAAACGACAGGATAGCAGGAGCGCTGGTTTCGGTGACGGTCACGACTACGGATGCGCTGGAACTTGAGAAAGCGCCGGTACTTGCGAGGGTGTCCCGGAACCTCAGGGCCGCCTCCACCTGGCTAGTGAGCGGCGACCGTAATGTTGAGGGCAGCGGTGGATGCGGCAAATCCCGTGCCACCGGAGTAGGCTACGGAAAGGGTCTGAGTTCCCAGCGCCAGGCTGGAGCCTTTGATGGTTAGAACGGCGGTAGCAGTTGCCGATGTTGAGGCCGACAGAGTGGCCGAACCCAATGAGATTTTGCCGGATGTGACGGTGACGGTGCCTGTGGGTGAGGCGGCGCCGCCGGCTGCACGGACTGTGATCGAAAGCTGAGTGGAAGCTGTGGAGGTCAGCGTGGCAGGGCTGGCCGTAGCCACCGTCAAAGTGCTTACAGTAACGCTGGGAAGCGTGATCATGGCCGACGATGACGTCGAGGGAGCGAAGGTGGTGCCGCCGGAGTATGTGGCGACCACGCTGTAGTTTGCGCCGCTTCCGCTGAAGTTGGATGCAGAGACGGCCAGCGTGGCTGATGCGGTGGCGCCTGATGCAACCAGAGTGCTGGTTCCGAGGATGGTGGTTCCGGCGCTGAACGTCACCAGACCTGTGGGAGCCAGAGAGCCGGATAAGGGACTAACGGCCGCTTTTAACTGAATGCTCCCGGTTCCCGGCAGAACGGCTGAACTGGTGGTCAGAGTGGTTGCGGTCGAGATACTCACTACGACATTCACGACCGTGGTAGCCGTTGAACCCGTGAAATTGGCCGCTCCCGCGAAGGTCGCGGTGATGATATTGCCGCCATTCGAGAGCTGAGTGCTTTTCACCGTCAGGACAGCAACTCCCGCTGTCGACAGCGAGGCGGTTCCGAGCGTAGCGGTACCGACGGTGAATGTAATCAGGCCTGCGGGCGAGATGCCGCCTGTCGCCGGCTTCACAGTGGCGCTGAGTTGGGTGGCGCCCCCAGGCGCGATGCTGGCCGGCGATGCGATTAACGATGTGATGGTGCTGACCGGCGCAACGACGGTGACCGCAGCGGTGCCGGAGGAGGCCGTGAAGCTGGCGGTCGCGGCGAAAGAAGCTTTAACGGTATTGGATCCGATGGTCAGGCTGCTTCCGGGAACAGAAAGCGTCGCGGTGCCAGTCGTGCCGGCCCCGACTAAATTCGCCGTCCCGAGAAGCGCGTTGCCAAGGACAAATGTTACCGGACCGACCGGCCCGTTGTTCCCCGTGGCCGCTTTCACAGTGGCCGTGAGTTGAACGGAAGCCGTCGGAGCGATGGAAGATGGACTGGCCACAAGGAACGTGGTGGTGACCGCTGCCGGGATGGCGAGATCGAGGGTGGTTGCGGCGCTGGACGATCCGAAATTACCTGCAGAAGTGTAGCTGGCCGTGATCACGTTGGCTCCGGCTGCAAGCAATGAGCTCCCTACCGTAAGGCTCGCTTTCGAAATGGATCCGGAAATCACGATAGCCGCCGATCCGAGAGCTGTGCCCCCGGCATTAGTGAATGCAACGGAACCAGTGGGCGGATTGGCGCCGCTGACGGGAGCGATCAAAGCAGTCAATACCGCGGAACCTCCGGGAACGACGTTGGCGGTTGAGGAGGTCAGAGAAAGAGTTGTCCCGAGAACGATCGAGTTATTCCACTTTGTCGCGAGATGGAAGGCATCGACGGAACCGAGGCCGGTGACCAGATCGTATCCGGGACCTGCTTTGAAACCGAATGAACCGGTAGCGCAGCCCTGACTGCCGTGAGCGCAGGGAACGATATTGTCGCCCACGGTGATGTCGTGAATGGCGCCGGTGGTTGACTGAGCGATGTTATAGAGGACAGGATTGATGTTGCCGAGACCTGGCGCGCTCTGCAAACCTTTCGAAACCACGTATTGGTTCAGCAGCGTAACAATGCCGGCGAAGCTGGGTGCGGCGGCCGACGTTCCTCCAATCGTGCGCAGTGAACCGCCCGTGTAGATGAAATATCCATCGTGACTGGCTGAGGCGGAAAGAGAAACGTCAGGAACATCGCGGGCGCCGTCAGCCGGAACGCCCGGACCATTTTGCCACCAGGGCTTATTGAAGACGGTGCTGGCGCCTCCGCCGGAAGCGGCGAGACCTAAACCGTTGGCGGAATCGTTCCATGCTTTCTCCGGCAAGTAGCCAGCCGCGGAACCCCAGAACAGGCCATTCTGCAGATTCCAGCCGGTGTTGCCCGTTTCATTGAACTCAGTTCCGCCTACCGCGGTGACTTCGGGTATATCGGCCGGGGAT